>JGI24159J19872_10000691_pt1 | contig 32520 bp, 21 predicted proteins | sample Ectturendosymbi4_FD_19872 | JGI IMG/M metagenome (IMG submission 19872) | reverse complement strand
TTTCCAAGCGGCACAAGAGAAAAACGCAGAAAAAATGTCTGCATGTCCATACTTAGTGCTGTTTCCAAGCGGCACAAGAGAAAAACGCATGTGAATGGACTGAAAAAAATGTCTGTGCATGCGCTCTTGTGCTCTTGTTTTCATGCAGTTCAAGAGAAAAAAGTACGTGAATGCACTGAAAAAATGTCTGTTTGCGCACAATAACTTTCATGTGGTGGAATGAACTACACGGCTGATGTTGTGGAGCATCCAAACTGAATCCAACTACCTGGTTTAAACTAGCAGTTTGGATTCGGATAGTTCAAGATCCGAATCCTTCTGGATTCGGATACTCCTAAATGCCCATCCCTATACTTTAATAAAAACAAAAATATTTCCCCCCTACAAGTTTATTTTGCCCTCCAAACCTTAAAGCCTGGCTACAGGCCTGCTTTATGCCAGCCTATACTTTCAAACTTGTAGCATTCTGACAGTTCTAACTTCTGAGTCTGCAAATGTTAGTGATTTCAGTCCACATATCATTTTTGCAGTTAGTTGGCATAGAATCTATGAACTCACAGTTGCTAAGATTGATAAAACTTTAATTGCTTTTACAACTTGTGTTGTCATAAGAAGTCTCTACCATTTTTAATAAGTGAAACCAATTAGAATACCAATGAAATGTGTCATACAAATCACGGAAAGCTTTAAAACTGCATATGATTTTTACTTGATTTTTTTGGTTTTATCANTGATTTAAATAATATGATTTAAATCAATCAACCCTGACTAGATNTAGCTGAACTTTCATTAAATCATTTTGCACTTATGCAATATCCCTTAATGCAAATAAGTTCGTAGCACCAATATCGTTCTACGAAATGAAATATTCATCGAAATGTCAATACTGAAACTGCCAGTTTACTAATTTAATTGACACTCATGACATACATGCATAAAATGTTAAAAACCTGTAATAATAATATATCTGTTTCATGAATCAAAAATATGTTCTATAACTATGTTTACAGACAACAGCCTTCATATTTGATAAAATTTAAATGCAACTTTCCCTTTATTCCAGTCCACACTTTCAAACTTGTGGCATTCAAACAGTTATGAGTTCTGAATCTGCAAGGGTTAGTGATTTCAGTTCAGTCCACATGTCATTTTTGTAGTAAGTTGACATAGAATCTGTGACCTCACAGGTACTATGATTGGTAAAACTACTGTATAAGCAGTTTTAACTTGTGTCATCACAAGAACTCTTAGCCTTCTACACTAACACTGTATAGGCCTATTAGAATAAAAACCTATTGGAATACTATTGAATACGTTTCAGACATCACACAAAGCTAAAAAATGATTGATCTTTTTATTTTGACATGATTGATTTTTCTATTTTGACATGATTGATTTTTCTATTTTGACATGATTTTTTAATCAATTTTTTGATGTGTTGCTTGATTTAAATCATGATTTAAATCACTTAAATCAAATGATTTAAATCAATCAACCCTGCCTTTATCTTCAAAAAGATCTCAGGCCCCACCAGAACTACTACATGTCAAAAGTATTTGTTGTTGCTCTGTCACTATACTGCTTACTAGGTGATATGAATTAGAAATGCACAAAGTTTAGTCAAATTCATTGCAATACTCAACAACATTGTCAATGGGAGCTCTGCGCTTGATGCTGGTTACATATCTGTTTGATTCGAGGTTGCAGTTTAGTCAGTTTCAGTCTCAAATCACCACGTTTAGTGATTTCTAGTTGATTTTTCTTAGCACGCAGCAAATCCGTAACAATGCTAAACCCGCATACGACCAAACAAGATGACAAAAAACTTATCAGTTTTGTCGTGTCAAAAAACTCGAGTGATGGTATTTATTTGTGCATTCCTCGGACAGCCATAATGTGATTCCTTTGAAAAAAGTTTTCAAGAATTGATCTTGCTGTAATTCACATAATTCCTGTTGGCATTGCTCTGATATTGCAGATAAATCTACTAAAAGTGCTTGATTCAACCAATAAAGGAACTCCATTGCTTTCAAGTCATGAAACCTTTCATTCAAGTCATTAATCAGCATTTCCACGTGTGCAGCAATAACTGTATTTGCCAATTTAGTGTTATCCCATTTTTGAAAGTGGACATAGCTTTTTGACAAAATATTGTTTCTGCAAAAACTGAGAAATTTCACAAATCCATGTATCTTTGCTTTTGCATCGCAACGTGTTGCATTGGTTTTTTGGAGCTGCTTGTTCAAAGAACCAACTTTCTTTCGAAAATATCCGCTAAGTAGCTTACATAAGCTTTGCCATGTGTCGTTATCAGGAGAATCATGTCAGATTTATCCAAAAAAACTCACTGAGTGATTTGAAATAGTTCCACAAATCTTTTTAGGGAGTTCCCCTTTGAGAGCCACCTTACTTCGGTGTGGAGCAACAATCGCCTGTGATCAGTGGCCTAGCTGATGGGGAGCAGGGGTGCAAACCACCCCCTGGTGAAATATGGGCCTCTACTTACCTTATATTTCAGTATTTACCGTTCTTTGGTTTGTAGTAGATTGTTGTTTTTCGTTTTTCGCAAGGTTGTCTACTGATTTGGGGTTTTAGTAAAGACATTCTCCACATCCAGATTCACTGTCATTTCTCAATATTTTACTGAGTGTTGGTTGTTGTTGGGTCCACTTCAGTTAAAATTTTCCCCCTGTCTCAAACCTTTAGTTATGCCACTGTTTATGATCTACATGATTAGCCTCACAAAACCTCTGGAACAGACGTTCTGCTTTGGCATTTACTTTGATGGAATTGATACATTTGATCACAGAATATGGTATTTCGTGCAGTTTAACAACAACATTTTTTGCAACGAAATTTTCCCTGTGGTAACACAATGCACAACTAACATTCTTGGATTGTCGCCTATAGGTGTAAACAAGTGAACCAGCTTATATCTACCAATCAGTTTGAATTGTGAACAAGCGACTTTTCATTTTGCATTTCAACCAAAATTGTTTCATGATGTCTTCAATCTCCACGCACCACCAAATTTTTGCCATGCCCCACTGGTGGGGTGCAGGCCCGATGTTGAGAATCACTGGTCTAGATAAACGCAACCTGACTCCCCATTGAGATAACGCGGAAAGTCTATAAAGTTTGTTAAACATTTAAAAGGTGTTAGATTAAATGGAGGAGCTGAGATAGAGTAGAGGAATTGAAGAGTATAATTTAGAAAATTAAAGTTTTCCCAATTAAAATTTCGATTAGGAGTTAGGGGTTCGAGGTCAGCAACCTGTGGCTCTGAAGCCGTATGTGACTCCTTAAATCCTCAAAGTGGCTCTCTGGATTTGACAATTAACTTGGAACTATAATTTGCATTTGAGTAGTATCAGAAACAAATTAGTTACAATTTAGTCTATGCTCCTATGAAATCGCATAAAAATAATGTTTTATGGCTCCTCACTGGTCATATCTGCTAGAAGATGAAGCAGAATGGCTCATTGCAGTGTCATTTTGTTTTGTCCATTTGCTGTATTGTTTTTATTACTTTACAAATGTAGCGCATTCATTTCCCTTCGTAAAAACAGTCTTGTTGATAACAGACCACATTATTCATAAGGCAGTGGCTACAGGTCTGTCATTGGACCTTCATTTTTTAAAACTTATTCATGCACCACCTGTAAGGTGACAGTAACGCACGACGAGTGTGCAGCAGACTGTAGTACGTTTGGTAGAAACATATTAAACCCTAAAGCAAACTCTTAAAACAAACCCCTAAACTAAGCCCCAAACCTTAAAACCTAAACATGACTCTGATACTTAAACCCTAAGCCTAACCTCTAAAGCTAAACCATAAACCTTCAGAAAAAAGTAAATAAAAACCCCTCCCATAAAAATTGCAACTTATTAGCTTACTACAAAAGCACCATGGTGATAACTAAACCGAAAACCATTCGAACAGCAGATGTAGACGCATCTTCTATACTACTATGATGGTGCCAGTAGGGTGATAAACTCAGCATTTTATTCTAACTGTATCACCTCTGGCAGATCTATAGCCATTAGCCACTTCCTATTCATAACATACCTGTTCATAACAAACCCATTCATAACAGACCACATTGCGTTCATAACAGATGCATTCATAACATTATTATTAACAGACAACGTTGATGACTGTCTGTTATGAACATGTCTGTTATGATTGAACGGGTTTGTTACAAACAGATCTGTTATAAATGTGGTCTGTTTTAAGCAAGGTTCTTCTAATTCGATGGTTTCAAAAGCTTTTGTATCTTGTTTAGAGCAAGGTCCTTGAAGTTCATTTAAAAATAACGAACCATAAGGAGCTTGTTTTAAACAAGACACAACAGCAAATCAAAAGTGTTTCAAAGCCTTGTAAGTGCTATGCACTTTATGGTTGCCATGGAAAACATAACAAATCCATGATGCTGTATGTTTCACAGTTGATGAAATAAATAGAACGTTCCTACTGAACCAAAATTTGACATGCGCAAACCATGGTATTTTATTATGTAGGGACTTGTGTCATAAGTCATGAACTGTATGTTGGTCAAACTAGTAATAAATTTTCCATGAAATGGTCATTGCACTGCAGTCATTGGAACAAATAGGATTGCAAAACCGACAGTGACCAAGTAGCCTTGTTTCAGCAAGCATACACCATTACTTTTGTTGCGTACCCAAGTTTTCACTCTTTGAATATCTGTGAAAATAAATGTTATCACCAATCTAATGTGCAAATTAACATTTAGAACATGATCCTCCCCTGATGTGAAATATTTCTTGTTATTTTTTATGTTCTTCGACATTGTCTGACCTTCTTCACCACTCTGTGTGCTAGCACTGTTACCTCCCATAGCAGCATTTGAAGGCGTACTCTAGAGATTGGTTGCTATCGTATTGAAAGCGAATTCACTCAGGCGTTCTTTGTATGCTCTTAGTCATTACAGCAAATTGTTTTATTAGGTCAATATGTCTGAGGAGTTTCTTGACCATTGGCATCATCCAGTTAGTTTTGAAGTTCTAATGATATCTTTTATTTAAGTAAATATATTTTCTAGACTTAATTGTTCCCGGTTTTCATCTGTTGTAGCTTGTGCTCTTGACATCAGTCAGTTAAGATGTTCTGATTTCTGAGCTTGTGTTCTGATTTATTCATTTTTGTCTTGAATTAGTTGACTTTCTCTATTCTTGCTTTGTTCAACTTTTTACCTGCAAGGTTTTCTTGCAGATTTTAGGACTGAGAATGTGTAATTTTATGTGAAAGCAATTTCTTATTAAAATTTTTGCCAATTGATTCCTTGCTTACCCCATTGTGGAGAGGATTTCTTGACCATTAGGTTTATGAGTACAGTGTATCTGTTGCAAGTAGCTGCTTTAATATTACCCTAAATGAAGTTTAACGATCTTTTTAAACATCAGTTGGGAAAATATATGTGTTATGATTATGTCATATCAAATGTGCTATTTTAATATTAAGTAAATGTTTTCATCATTTCAGGAATGTCTTGTGCAAGATATTAAGAATTGGAATCTTGACAGCATTCCCCTGTTTTCAGATGTATATTTGAAACAGGCTGGAACAGATGCTGAAAAGAAAACTGTCACTGATCAAATCTTGCGCAATTTAATACGAGATAAGATTGCATCAGAAAGTCAGAGAACAGATACTGCAACAGAATCACTTCTTGATGTCATTACAGCATCTGTATCAGTTGCAAAGCAAGGTATGGTCTTTCGGATCTTTTTTTCTGTTGATCATGCATTGCAAACACAAGCAGGACTTCTGTATATTATCTGAGTGTGCAAGGTGTGGTGTACAATCATTCAAATTGGTCAGTTGTAACATGATTCGACTGTCGAGATTGAGTGGCTGAGGGAAATCATAAAACAAAGTTTGACAGATAATTGTGGACGTCTTTGTTATTTTTCATAGCCATTTTTTGAAAGGATGTATACCATTTTAACTTAGTTGAATCATTTGGATTTAATTTTTTGTTTTGTTTTTTTGATCTTGCAACCCTTACTGTGTGCTGTTCCAGCTACACACCTTCGCTTGTGTGCCACCACACAACTTCATCATTAATTGGCAGTCTAGCTACATTTAAGAGCTTAATGGCCTGTGTCTATTTTGTCACCACAGTATGTCTATTTTGTCATCAAAAAAGCCTGTGTCTATTTTGTCACCACAGTAAGTTTATTTTTACAAAGCAGAGAACCCAATCAAATGTTTTCTTGCATGTATTAATATGTATATTCTTAACTCATGTGTAGTTCAACAAGTTTTGAACTAGCAGTCCAGCATGTGTATACACCATTCCAACTGCACATCTGTGCTGGTTTTTAACAACACATGTGAGGCATGCCATTGGTTAGCAGTCCAGTCGGATTAAGTATATCGGCAATATTTGCTCATAAAAACCACTAGTATTGTCCAAATCTTTTGGTATTGTTTTGCATGGAGTATTATGAAACCAAGGATGTTATTCCATTCATCATTTACTAATGCACATTCTCTGTCTTGTTCCTTCTGGCATGCAGCCAACCAACAACATGAATTAGTGCCTAATGTGCAGACCTGTAATTGGCCCTAAAAACTGGTTTATGGTGTATATATATAACTTATGTATGTGGTCAGTTCATGTGGTAAGGAGATGACTGAGAGCAAACAAGTCACAGCTTGCACTGTGGTATATGACAGTTTTAGTGATCCACATCTGTATGGGAAAGTACTGACATCAACATCTGTTATTGGCAATGAAAAATTAAAGTATCAGTATCGACCAAAAAGTATTTTTGTTCAAAATGTGGTCTCTATGTTAAATTAGAACTGTTACCTACACTGTAAACATAAAGTTATAATTTTCAGGTTATTGTTCTACAAGCATGCCCTTTGTTCTTCTTGGAGATGTTCTGGATTGCTTCACTTTGGATGTTTGTGATGGTGTATTTCAGTATATTGAAGACCGGGTTGGTGTGTGGAAATCAGATGACTTTTATTCTGCAGGTAATTAAAACAACATCACATGCAACTTTGGAACAAGCTAATACTTGAATTTTTGGGTAGATCGTAATCAAGAGACTTGGCTGTTCCTTGTGGCAAGACATCAGTATTTTCCATTGCGTCTCCATAAATTTGTTGTGTTGGGTTAGTACTGGGTGCATCAGGTATCATCCAGTTCAAATAGTAGGAGATACTTTATGGGGGCAAAAACATTTCAAGTAAGGCTAATTTTTTTCTCCAATACAAAGTTTAATTAATCTAAAATTAATGTTTTTTAGTTTTCCCCTTTAATTTTTGGTTTTCAACCTGGGCTACCTTGCTCTTGCTCAGTAGATAACAATTAACAAGAGCATAATCTGTCTTTGACTAAAAAAGTATATTTGCAATTGTGTTTGCTAAAGAGAATCACCAACTTATGTTTATTGTGAAAAGAATGATGTAAAAGTGTATTTCTTATGTTTACAGCATCAGTTGGTGGTGAAAATGAATGCATCAATTAAATTCGTACATCTCAGATTGGTGTTTTAAATATTTTTTAAACTGGTTCATATTTGGGGCATTATAAATTTATGTGCAAGTACAACATCAATCAATACGGTCACATTATGTTTCTGCAAAACACCAGAAGATATCAAACATTTTGCTGGAGCTATCAAGTGGTGTTTTTGTAGAAGTGTGAAAATTGTTTGTGTATTACCCTCTTGTTTTAACAAATAGATGTTTTGAATGCCAGTTCTGAAACAAAAATACAATCAGTAAATGTGCATAAACTAGTATTGAAAATAAATGCATGCACATGATCTTTGTCACAGAAAGGTAGCTTCCAGGGGTTTGTATAATCATGTTAGGTATCAGCAACTTCTGTTTGTTTATCTGTATCAGGTAAAAATTACCTGCTGCGGATGTGTAATGATTTACTAAGAAGACTGTCACAGTCTCAAAATACTGTTTTCTGTGGAAGGATACAACTGTTTCTTGCACATTTATTTCCATTGTCTGAAAAGTCAGCATTGAATTTGGTGAGTTGTATTGAAGACTAATATAGAGTAATGATGCTTTTTGGATTCACAATACAGGATGTTTATAAAGTCTGGGTGCATAGTAAAACACACAATGTCTGAGACCATACTTTTTGTCTACTTAACAGTACGAACTCCATTCGTTCTTCTTTGGACAGAGTCATCATCATTTAAATGAATAAACCCATGGGAAGGGAAAAGAAGCTAAACAAGTAAAATATATAGTGAAAATTCCTATGTACCCAGAGTTTATGGACACCCTGTATAATGTGCATGTAGCATACTGTGCAGTTGCTATTTTTGCAAATTAAAATGAAACAATTAATACTTTCTCAGTCAAAAATAAATGTTATTTGTAAATTGTATTGGATGCAAAAATGCAACTTCCATATATAGTGTTCATGATCACTAACACTTTGTTAAGGCACTTTGATTCGTTCATGTTTATTTGCGAAAGCATTTCAACAGCTGTAAACACCACATACAGTACAATGCAGTATGAAAGCAGTCATGGAAATAAAGTTGGACATATATTATGCATTGTATTGTATTTAATCAAACCTGGGTCACTCGCAGAACAGTAACGTCCAAATCAGTGACACGTAGACTTCTTGCAAGCGCATCAGTATCATGTGACTTGCATCTCCTTGACTCAATAATAACCAGGTTTTTCACTGCCCTGGCTGCAGGTTCACTATGATTTATCCTTAGTTATAATGGTACAGTGTGTTCAGACTTGGTGCCATTAGACTTTGGCTGTCTTTATTTGTTTCTTACAATGTGTTGGTTGCCATTTATATCTATCCTAAAGCCAACTACAGTACTTTGTTAAATAATTAAAATATATTTGTCTGCCATTTATTCGTTTCTTTTGTCTGTAAATGTTGCAACATAGGTTAATTTTTGTCACATGTTTTTGAAACACCTAAAAATACAGTGGGCATGATATTTAATTGCTCTGCATGTGATTTTCCTAAAACCAATATTTCTGAGTTTAAAGGAACAAGTCAATTCCTATATCTTTAACTTTGCTTTCAATACTTCCTGCCATTTGCGGAGTATGCATATTTTTTGATAAAATCATTGTTGACCAAACAAGGCTAGGTTTCATTGGTAGCAACCATTGTTCTCAGCAAAAAACAGCACCATTTTGCCATGATACCACTGGGTGCCAACTTACAGAAACCTGGGTGCCAACTTACAGAAGGAATTGCAGTGATAAAAGCAACTTTCTATATTGATTTGTGTGATGAAAGCAACTTCTATATGCTGTGTGATTAGCTGATTGCAAAATTTTCTGAAACATACTTCGCTGAATTTTCCAAGAGGCATGATAGAGCTGTAAATTTTTGGATTGGTTGTCAGTGACACCATCAAAAAGTGTTTGAAAAGCACTGGCTGATTCAACTTTGACAATTGAAAAGTTTTATGAAAAAGCTTGAAAAAATGACTTGATATGAACCAATTACAGGAAGAGTTCTTTTAAAGCAATGTAACTTGAAGGTTTGTATTATTTGGTGGCTGAAAGAATAGAGATACTTTAGCGAGGTGTTCATTTTTCATATGCAGGCCAGCCAATTCAATCTTGACAATGTAACCGTATACAACAAGGATCCGGCTAGCACTACATTGCGAAGTGAAGTGTCAAAAGATGGCAGTTGTGAAGATAGAATGGATGTTGATGCACTGGATCTCAATGCTGACCAAAGTGATCTGATGAGTGAGCAAAAAAGCGAGTGCGTTGGTGATTTTTTGCCTCCTGCCTGCAGTTGTGCAGCTAACATCCACACAGTTAAGTTTGACTAACGAACCACTTGGCCAAGAACAACAAGCTGCAAGTGTTTCCTTGCAAACAGAACAGTTTAACTTTATACGTTAATAGCGTTTCTTCGTGGTATACATAATACTAATGCAATGCAAACGATTCTGTTTGTTTGTATTGCTCTCGTAACAAGTACTGTTGATTAGTTAAAGCTTCAAAAATAAAAAGCGATACCATTCTAGCAGTGCAGTCAAAAAGTGTTTCTAATTGTCCAAGATGTTTTTAATAATGTCATGACGATTTTCAAGCATTTGCAAGTTTCAACTTTATATCAGTTTACTAGTTTCACAAATGGCGTTATTTCTCCATGAGAATCAAGATCACTCTATGCCTTTTTCAAATGTTATCAACGCGTTTCTGAGTGGCTCAGTGGCACGTGCAGCAACAATCTTGTTCACTAAAGCGGTGTGGTTTAAACCAAAGTAATTCTGCGTATCTGGCCATTTCTCCTGTATACGAAAAGTTGCTTCGTGCTTTAAAGTAAAGTTCTACGCATTATTTTTTAGGGAAATAGTGGATTATCGTTTATATCTCAATATCTGGAGCTTGCAAGATATGTTTCGCTATCCGACGCAGTGCTACAACCAGGAGTCGTGGGATAAATTCACCGAGGTAATACTTATTTCCCGTTCTTTCAATAAGAGTTGTTTGCAACCAGTTACTCACTTGACATTCGCTGACAACCAGGTTGTTGTGTTACAGAATGCCGACAACGTCTTCCGCGTTTTTCAAAGCTACAAACTGGAGGAAACATGCAGTTTAAGCAAACCGGCTTCTTCCCGGCAACCCAAGTACAACAGTTGTTTATCTTGATACATCAAACCGCACAAACACTTTGTCGCTGCAGTCATTGCATACAGCACCCTTTCTGTTTCAGCTCCATCTACTCGCTGTTTTAATTTGCCCTGCTTTTCGATTTATAAGTGCTTTTTGAAAATAAGTTTGTATGTGTCTCACCAACTTCTGTGATATCAGCCATTAACGCCTGCCCCGTAGTTGGATTTGCCTTGCTAAAATATTTAAACGGCTATTAAACGATGCCAACTTGCTAACTGGCTAGTAGACGTGTTTCAAATCGCTGGTGTCCACGGAAGGTAGTTGGGCTTCATTGGATTACAGAAAATTGCCAAGATCTGACTATAAACAAGTGAACGTTGGTTGATGTTTCCCTTTCATATTTATTCTTTTAATGTCTTGCATTCCTGGACACTAACATTTTAGTAATTGTGTTCATACATTTACGTATTTTGCAGCAATTTTTTGCCGTTTAGACGGCCCTTACCTCTTTGCTGTCGATGCATTGGGCTGGGCTTGTTTTACCTTTATACAATCTGTTTGGAAGTGGATTGTCCCTGTGAAGAGTGTGCTTGCGTGTGATTCTGTTGAGTATTCTGTTTTAAACTGCTCAGGATTCGTGTTCTCTTTGATATTTCGCTCTACTCTGGGTGTCAAACTCAACCAAAGACGACGTCGATTCCAGAATTGTCGGCCCATTGCGTGACATTTTTCGGAAATAACGTTTCTATTTTGAACATTTGTCTCTGTTTTGTCTTTTGATCAGTGTTGTCGATAAATCTATTTATGTGGTTTCTTTTCCGTTAGCAGTGCTCATGCTGTTAAACAATGCCAACTAAGGAAAAACATTGACAATTTCATTTCAGTATGTTTTATGAAAGGTCAAAGATCCACTTTCTAAAGCTTATCGCCAAGTTTTTAACACTCTGAAACATTTAGCTATCAAGACGTCGTTGACAAACTTGCTTTGGCCAGCATTTTAAGAAACGCGTCGAGCATATTCAATAGTAGACAAACTTTTAAGCATGCTTATGGAATTGTTTGCGTTTTGTGCAGAGCGTATTTTGCCAAATTCCTGACATCGGAAAAACTAACCAATCTTCAGCTTAGCGATGGGAATTTTCGTCGGCAAGTTCTGACGCAGTTCCTGATTTTGTTCCAGTATCTAACTAATGTAGTCAAGTTCAAAGGGTAAGCAAAATGCCGCTGGCAGTTTTTTTTGTTTTATATTGTCAACTCAGGTTTGAGGAATCAATGAAACAATCAGATCAACAGCATGACATGTTAGATATGCAACAGTCAGCTACCCCGTACAACAGAGTAATGCTTACAATATAGACCTGCTGCCTGACAAGTGCTTTAGACGCCTACAGGGTTCCCACGCGGTATTGAAAGTATTGATTTTCAAAATTGCTTTTAAAGACCTTGAAAAAGTATTGAATTTGGCCAAAATGTACATTAGGTATTGGAAAAGTATGGCAATTCTAAATGGAAAAGAAATTTGAAGTATCTGAGCAGATTTTGCTGAAGGCAAAGCACTTATGCAGTGTTACACAATTTGTAAAATTGAGTTTCATGATTAAAATTTTTGGTAAATGAAGAGAAGTAATGGTATTGAATTTTCAAAATTTAGCATTGAAAAGGCATTGAAAAAGTATGGAAAATGCTATTTAAAAATGTGTGGGAACCCTGCGCCTAAATTAAGGTAAACGTGTAGTTTCCATGATGAAAACCATTTAATGTCATTCTTACAGGTGTACCATGAAGAGGTGCACAGTTTTCTTTAGTCCCGAAGCTTCACTTGTCAGTAGCCCGGGTCATTATGATCTGCAATCCAGTAGCTGTCAAGAGTGTTGTTTTGCTTTAAAAGTTTCTTTCATTAAGGCCTTGCTGAATATGTCCGTTTCTTCTGGATTATCTATATCACGTGCCCATCAATGATATTTCAACTGCTTATAGGTGCGTACGGTTTTAAGTCACAGGTTTACACAAGACTAATTGGTGCTTGAAGTACGATTAAGCTTTCATGTACATCGTCTCAGATTATTTGTAAAAGGGGCGACTGATTGTCAAAATTATCTTGGCAGATTTTTAGGTGCAGAAATGAGTTTGATTTCCGACAAAGAAAATGTATGATTTTCTACTTCACCTGAGCCAAATGTTTCCAAGTTTATTTACGCAAAGTCGCAAACTTTTCAGGTTGAAGATGAAATATTGTCCGAATTGAACATATTTTGACGAAACGGAATTTTACCAGCTCTTTTAACCAACACTCAGATGTTTTCCCACAAAACTACCACCATTTATAAGCCAGTCCAACAGGGTTGCGGAGTCGGAGGTGAAATATCCGACTCAGGCCTTTCCAAAATTTCCGACTCCGACCCAACTTTGCCAAAAGTTCCGACTCCTTAACATAAAGTGAATGAAGTTTGGCTGTTAACAATTTTGTAGCAATTAACAATCAATGGAAATCGTGGTGCACAGCAAGAAATCTCTGTTTCAACAAAAGTGTCAAAAGAAATTGTACCATTTCGACAGGAATTCCCAACTTAGGAGTGTGATGCAGCAAATGATCCAATTGGACTTCCGGAGTCGGACAAAAAATCCGACTCCGACTCCTAGTGTTGTTAGGAATCCGACTTCACCCAAAAACCTCCGACTCCTCACGACTCCGCAACCCTGCAGTCCATACTGCCTGAGCAAATATCAGAACAGCATCAGCATTCCTTGTGTGAAAGCTCGTTCGAGTCAAAATGTTGTTAAGGATCGAGGCACGCGTCGATGGACCTAACCTACCTAATACACCATCCTGTAAAATAGATTGGCGTCTCCACAGAAATCGTGCCCTTCGCTCAAGTCTTGCTAATTTCGGTGTCATCAAGTTTTCACCGCGCCTAGAACTTGGTTCTTTCGTGTCCCTGGAGGTGCGGTCAATTGTGACTGCTGGCTACTGTGTTTTCTCACAAGTTTAATTGAACTTTGATTTTAGTTTAAAGCCATTTGTCCACCCCTGATTTCAGCTAAATGCTTAAAAATGTTGCGACCTTCTGATGGTTATCCGTATTGATTGAAACGAGTCTCTTGCATGAAGGACTGGTTCCCCATCTTTGTTCCCCCACAGACTCCCTGTGGATATCAAATGTCTTCACGAACTCCGAACTTGTAGAGACTTAATCTGATCTCGAATCATACTATGCTACGTTGCCTGTATATCACAGTGTTTTGTGAAAGATCAAGGTTTTAATGTAATATTGTAACGATACTAACAGGTGAACATTTATTCATAAATATAACAAAATCAAATCCCATCAAGTATCGATCACCCATCCCGCAGGGAAGATGGATGCTTCTGATTTTCTTCAACGAGGCGTTTGATTCTCGGGATTGTTTTGGTTAAGGCCACGCAATTTCAAGCCCGACGTCAAGATAGCTAACTGAAGTAGCTCACACTGAGAAACTGCATTTCATGATGCAAGCTCGTAACATCCTCTTATTAAGTTATCACTCTTGTTTGTTTAACAAACTGACTATTGTTTTGACATTTCAATATGATTGTAGGACTGAAGATGCGTAGTGTTACGTGAAATCGATTTCCTGTTCAAAAAATTTTCTGGTGGGTTCAAACCCTTCACTTTGTGGACACTTGTTACTTGAATATTGTTTTGAGTTTAGGAAACGCGTCGTAAGCCCCCCGTTGGCCCCCCTGGCATAAACTCAAATAATGCATTTAGACGCAAAATCATGCATGACGTAAGTGTTGAAAGCAGTGTAGTGTGCGCAGGTTTAATTAAGCATTGAATTTCACACTCGTGTGCAATTTTCTGAAATCGTTTGATCCTTACCTCGACTGCAGTTGCGATTGCTACTACTTGCAGGGCTAATATGGTATTAACTGAAAAGCAAAAAACATGGATCAAAGAAGCTGAAGCTAGAATTTACGCCCTCCTGGATGAGACACCTCCTAACGGCAAAAGGTTTACAAAATACATCAAGGTGGTTTCTTTCCGTCGTGTTTTTGCAGTTTTTCGTTGCTCGGTGAAAATAACGTATGCACTGCACGTGTGTTATTCTTTCAAACATGTTTCGTCCTGGATATTCGTGAAAACATGATTTAAAAAATACTAAATGACGAGACGGTGCCGTACTGTCAAAGGGTATGTTTTCAGCTAATTGCTTTTTTCCCTCGTGTTGTAGTTAAGCGAAACTTAATCGTGTGTGTGCATTTTTGTATACGCGGGTGACTGTGATAATATTTTCAGTGAACTGTAGCACCGTTCTCCAGTTGATTGGTATCTCCAGCTCACTGCTCGGTGATCAGTGCCCTAAAAGCGAGGGCACTATCACTGAGTCTGCAAGTTGTGTGAACACTGTGGTCTGATACAGCATGTACTGGCGCGCGAAGAGCACTGGATATCGTGGAAGAACGATGGATGTCCAAGCTTTATGAAAGCAAAGAAGAAAGGAGCTGAGTCCCTCTCATCGCCAACGGCAAAGAAACGAAAAGTTTCCGTATCTAGTTCCATTGCTGAGGACTTGGTTTCGGGAAAACCTCTGGGTCTGGGAAGGTGTTTCGGTTTTATATATTTCGTGAGCAAGTACGATTTTTTTATGGACTAGGTCTGTTTTTGCCTTTATTGTGCCGCGAAGGCTAAAGGCATCCCTTCTCCGGCAATTGCCGTCACACAAGCTTCTGAAAAATTGCTTCGTTCGTGGATAGTAATCGACGAAATCTACAATTTTGCCAGCTCAATGTCACAGTCACGAAGCATTTCGACGATTTGCGGAAAGGGTGCCGCTAGCTTTATGGCAGTGGTGTACAAGAACGCACAACATGGCGCGCAAACGGTTGTAAACGGCAATATTTCTATCTTGCGAAAATCAAAAGAAATAGCATTTGTGTCGTAATAATTTAAATCAGCAAGTTCATTCACGCGCGGCTAACTGCTGTCAGAATCTAGTAACTAAGCAGCTGTGTTGCTGTCAAATTTGACGACATTTTGCAATTATGGGTCGGGACTAGATTATACGAAAAAAAATATGGGCACGCACCCCATTCGAGTCGGTCAGCCCATGCAGCTTCATAGTGAGGAGCATCCAGTGTTCTAATTTGCATTTGACGGTGTTGTCTAAACAGTCCCGAGCTTACTCGTCTGTGGAGCTTGAGTCCTGATAACCTGGAAGCTTGCCGATCGACGAGTCGCGAGTTTCTTCCTTCTCTTCAAGATTACTTTTCCGAATGCGCAGAACAGGAAGATCCGAAAAATATGATAGAAGACAAATACAAGTAATCACTGTGTTTCTATGCCATATCTTACTTTGTTGCTAAGAAGTGTGCGATTGGCCAGTAAATGTGTCTGGCGTGTTAACATCAGTTACTCGCGTAACAGCTCTTAAAACACCCGTAGCTGAATTGTGGATAAATGCTGGAGCTGCTTAGTCAAGCCTTTTGTGAGTTTGTAGTAGGGACGATTAATACCGCAAGTAATCCAGGTAAAGCTTGTTTTGCAAACGCCGATCCTTGGAATGTGGAATTTTATTATCATGGTTCGTTTGTTCTGCATAAGTGCAGACATAGGGAAATAGTGCAAACGGACGGTCATTGTCCAAGCGATGCCACTCCGAAGTTCGTTGTTCTAAACGTAGCATTTCAACTGGGCAGAGCTGGCCTAAAATATGCGTAGAAATGAACATACTCTTTGTGTGACGCAGGCTGATCAGAAATCCTAATTTCCAGTGGAAGGCTTTGCGATTACTTTCGAGTCGGAGCCAGCTGTTCTTCATGAGCCAACCAATGCAAATGCAATTCAAGACCGTTCCAGAGTACTTGAGTTTGATCGTGAATAAATTATCGAAAGAATTTCCTTCCACGGACCACCAAAGAGTAAGCAGTTCATTGCGATTTTTCGCCGTTTTGTTTTTTTCGCCATCACAAGGTTTCTCCTAATGCAGAATTCATCCTGTTAGGCTGGATTCTATGTGACAGGAACGTGGTTAAAAGTGAGTACGAGGATTTAACTAGATTGTTGGGTCAAGGGCCCGACGCTTGCTGGTCACGAAGGTAATTTCCTGCATCGGTTATTCCCATCGAATGGTTACTTTGTCTCAACACCGCAACCATGGAGTTCTTGCAGCAGCTTTTTGAAGCGACTGCACTGATGGTGTTCTTGCAAACATACAAGACATGCTCCCTTCGCATTTTGGTTTCATAAAGATTTTTGGTACAAAACGAAATCCTAAACAAAAGAAAGTACGGTTGTCCGATATTGCGAATGTTGCTTCCACGAGTTTCAGCCTTTTGATAACAAGCATCGGGCTCAAATAATAAGGATAACCTGAAAAGTTAATGCCACCTTCAAACATAATGCTTACTGCGACATCGCTGGTATCAGGTGGGAGAGCAAAAATCTCGTGAATCCGAAAAGAAAAATAAACAATGGTGCATCATGCGCACGTATTGCTTGTAAAGATTCAGAAAACCGCACCTCGCTTTTTAAAGTGCTGATCGTCAGACTACACGCCCTTCGCCCTAATAAACCAAACATTTTTTGGTTGACGTTATTAGCAATTTTTCGAAAAAATAGAGACGACTTCCTTGTTTCATGTTTCTTATGTTTTTATAGACAAATCCTGAAATTTGAAAAGACAGGTTTGCACTTCGCACAGTACAAGCCGGCATCAGAAACCAGGCAGTGGCAAATTTTTCTGGGTAAACGCCACCCCTTGTTGAAAGGTATCCCGTACACTTATGGACGTGATAACCTATAACAAGGCGCACATCACACAGCTGTCAATGTAGAAACTTTGCTGCATTGCAATTCTTTGAGCTTAGTTTATTCCCGCCAGTGTTGTTTCACTGACACTTGGTTGCTGTCATCCCTTCCTGTTAATTAAAAGCAGAGTTCGGCGTCCAGACGCCATTAACCTGCTCATGACCTTCGGGGATCGAAAGACCCAAAAGATTAAAAAAAATTCATGTATTTAGGAGAACATTAGAAATCTATTCTTTATGACTTTTCCTGACTTTCGGAGACAAATCAAACAGTGCATGAGTTTTTGCGTTTTATTTCTAAATGTTCCTGTAAGTCCAATATAGAAGGTTCGGGTCTTTTAGGACGCAATGGATGTGTCAGTCGGGCAAGGCCCGTTTTGACTTGAGGGTTTCCAGATGAATTTCTCTGCTGGGTCTCTGTTGATCCCAGGTTACCCGAAGTATTACTCGCTTGTAGTCAGTGTTTATTCCAGTATAATTACGCTTTTGTGCTGCGACAATTTTTTGACTCCTGGCTGCACCGGAACCCCAGAATGTCGATATTAAAGGATTAGGGCGAAATTTCATAATGTCTTATTTGTGTAACACGAGTCATTTTCTGCTTTCTACAACATTATGACTTACGTATTCATATTGTTTTAAACGGATGTTTCAGGTTAGCGATGAAGCAGCCACGAAAGTGCGCGTGGAAAGCGACTCGATCAACCAGTCGACTGATGCTGCTAAGACAGACCTTGTGGAGGACAACGAAGAAACTAATGGGAAAGACGATGGTGGTAATTCTCACGTTAGGCACTTTCACTTTCTCGATCTCTTCACTTCTGTCGTGCAAGAAACTTGAAAAAATCGCTCGACAGCATTTTCAGTTGAATTCGATCATAGCTTCGCAAACTTCAGTTTTGTTGCAGGTGGGTTGTGTAGATGTAAGTGGATCGTCTCTCAACGCGTGTGTCGGTAACATTAGTGGGAAGATTGTGACGTTATTTTGAAGAACGCATACGTGTTTCAAAAAACCCATGTATTTCCATGTTCAGCTGTCTGCTTGAACCACAACCTGTCTGCAGCAAAGCGTAAACCTGTTTCCCCGCAAGGCTGGCCAAGCTTCAGATTGCCGTTCACTGAAGGACCAAAGAAACAGGCAGAAAAAGTTTAGCGCTATATTTGACAAATCTTTTGGTGGTTGCCACCACCTGCCGCTGGTTCCAGTTCATTTTTTTCGCTGCGAGAGTTTTGAACTTGTTATTGTTGTTGGTTTGATAAAGAAGATGACGCGATGCTTGGCGGCGAAGACGATAATCTTGACGATGAGACGCTCATCAATGAAGGTGAAGAAGAAACCGAAGCGAATCCGACTGAACAAAGCGGTGAGTAGCCGCGTGCGCACGCTCTGTGTGACGAGGTGACGCGTCTCTTCTGCTTTGCAGGGTTTTTACTTGAAGCAACCGGATGCGACACTCACTGTTGTAAATTATGACGGTAGCAGCGTGGTTGCGCAATCCTGAAACGGTTACTTGTATTTTGAAACAAATCACAAACGCTTGTTGAAAAACGAGCAAAGCCTTCAAAAGTGAGGGTGTGTATTGTGTATGGCCGTGATAGAAACAGAAATCATTCAATGTTTTGAACTAGTTTGCTTAATTAGATGAACAATGCTAATGATTTGATCTTCATTCGGACTAGGGCCAAACGCGTGTCGCGGATGTGTGCATAGCTGCAGTAACCGTCTTCAGTTTGCAGAAAATTCCAATCTTGATCTGCTCATTGCAGGTTCTGCGTTGGAAGCATTGTCCAGCGATGACATCACGACGTTTGCGACAAAGATCGGCGCCGATTGGAAGAAACTGGCGCCGCAGCTCAACATAAAACCCAAAGATGTCAAAGAGATCGAGGAGGATTCAGAAGACGTCGTTCTTCAAGTAATGTGTATATTTTGCAATGGCGGAATGTTGTACTGCCTCGTGCGGTTGCCGATCCGTCTTGTTTCACGAGAACTATTAGAATTATCGAAAGATGACAAAAACAAAACTGGAATGTTTTTTTGTGCCTCAGTGCTCGCGACAGCGACTGGTTTGTCGATCATGCTTCGCATTGACCCAAACAAACGTAGCTTGTACCAATGAACGCATTCATCATCATCATGGCATGATTGCTGCCGGTCTGGCCTTGTTTTTTGTTGCCTTCCGCACCTGACTCGGTTCAAGTCATAATTTTCATTGAAGAAGCTCGATTCGATACAGTCTGGGGAACTTTTTAAAATTATTTGTTCTTGGAAGGGTCAGACCACGGATGAAAATGTGGGTCTTGTGGTTTAGGGGATGCAGTCAGGGATTTGATTGGAAGTTTGCTGTCAATGATTCCGGTTCTTGCGTCTCGAGACGACATTGTATGCTTGAATTTCAAACCAAAGTCTTCTTCACCACTGGAAATGAGTTTTGCAACACTTTGTCCGTTATTACCGATGTTTTACAGTAAACTCTGGTACTGGCTGTTTCGAATCGGTGCCTTCAGCCATTATTTTATTATTGAAAAGCATCAGGGTCATGTTTTACGTAGGCTAACTGCTTCTTTAAGAAACTCAGCGTAAGTGTGTTTGTTTAATTTCGGGAAGAGTTCATTCAAGTCACCAAAATTTGTTGATAAGTTATGAATTGTACCTTGAAAATGGTTCAACAGTTCTTCAGTTGAACTGCTGTGACGTCACGTCACACAGCGCCAATAGGAATTCATCTATTTACAGAAGGCGTAGTGCAGCACCAGCAATAAGCGTTAAATCGCTAAGTATTTTGCCTTGTTTACTTAGCGATTTAACTCTTATTGCTGGTGCCGCACTGCGCCAAGTACAAGTCGACTTGGACCCGAAAGGATCGCAGGTGACGTGACCGGACAAACATTCGCATTCTGCAGTTAGACCGCTGTTTTTTTGTACCCAGTGTTCAACTGTGCATAGGATTACAACTGCAACTAAATCAATCAAGTCAGGTCCTGACTTGTTATTAGCGCGAATAAATTGACAGTCGTCAGGTGTGCGTTCCCGCCGGCCTCTCTGCGTAGCTGCATTTGCTTTGCAATGAAAAAGCTTAGGTCAGACGCCTTTGATTTGTTGTGTATAACGCGCATGGTAGGAGTTGACAAACTAACGTGTGAAGTTATATTGGTTATCGGCAGGCTCGACAAACTTTGGTTACCTGGCAAGATATGGCTCAGAAGGAAGCCACTTGGTCGGCGCTGGTGCGTGCGTTGAAAGCAAGCGGACTGGAACAGCATGCTCAAGACCTATGATGATTGAAATCTGTTCGTTGATACATGCGAAGACGGGTCGCGGCTCTGAAATGCAGCAAGGTAGTGAAGAGACGAGACAGGTCGACTTCGGGTTCTGTGTTTCAGAAGAAACGAATGGAAGCACACGGTGGATTCGCACTGTTTCAACTTTTAAATGAGCTTTGAAGCAACATACGTGGATATTTTCGTGGTTCTTCGCAACCAGGCCGCGTTTGCTGCCTTGCTTAAAAGTTTTACTTACTGTCCCAGCATGCGCCTTGATGCTTCGATTTTGTTATTAAAATAAACGGCCATTATCTTCGGAAGGCCTTTGGTGGATGATATTGTTTTGACTGGTTGTGTTAAGAACATGTACAGTGTTGAAAGGTGAAAGCCAGTGCGATAGGAATATATCTAAATCGAGGTTGGACGAGAAAAAACAAACTTAGAATAGACACAAACGTTGGCAGAAAGTTTTTGCNTGAAAACTTGTTGAACTTTTTGCAGAACGCCACCTCATGATCACGAAAATTTTACATTGGCATTAGCAATCTCATTGATTGAAATTAATATTCAGCTATTTTATCAACAGAGGCAAAAAAGGTTAGGAAAAGCTAGATTTAGTAAACAATTGATGGCATTGGTTAGAAAATGGCTAATTTTCGTGGATTTTTTTATCCAAAATGTACACAAGTTCATCAAATGCAAGAAGACATCAACCACTGTTTCCATAGCATGAGCAATCCAGGCCCATGAATTGGGTACGCCATCGATAAGCCCTGGTTGGGTTGAAACACCAGCTGCAGAGGTGACGGTGATTTTGGGTTGAAACACCAGCTGCAGAGGTGACGGTGATTTTAAGGCCTGATAAAGCGTTATTCCTAAGGACGTACCTCTTGAACGGTTCTTTGGTGTTCTGAAACTTCATCGATAGCTTAAATTCAATTTTATTTGAAAGTGTTACTGGCAAGTGATTTCAGTTCAGATTGCGATTTCCTGACAAATTACAGCAGCACGAGAATTAGGCATCAAACTTTAGGATCCGAACTATTATTGGCATAAATAATTCTGCTGTGCTGAACTGCTGCTGAGGATGAATCTTTTTAATATCACATTTTTTTTATAAGTCACTTGGCAAACAGAAACGACAGACAAGCAGACGATAATTGCTAAGCAGCAAAGAATCAACGTTGCGGCAATACTGTGCGGTACGTCAAGAACTTTTTCTAGATGACCGTGGTCCACGAGGCAAAATGTGGCAAAGTCTGCAGTAGCAATCCTGCAGAGTATTATATACTTTTTGTAAATCATAAAATATACTGCGTCTTGCAATCGAAACATTACTGGCGAGACACATGGCTATAATATGGCTTATAACGTCGAATACAAAGAAAAGTGCAGAAAGAAGTTTTGAAACGCTATCGATTAGTTGCACTCCCGCTGTTATGCATTTAAACAAGCACTTTGACCCGCTAGTACTCGAAAGATGAAGTACCCAAGAAAAATGTCAGTTTTAGCTCTTAAAAGGTGCTTAGTAAATCACACTGCTTTCCAAGTGCATTGCGTCGAAGTGCTCCTCAAGAGGATGTTTGGCTGGAACTTGGCGCGAAAACCTATCGTAGTCGCAGATATCGCTCTGCGGAAGGTCGATTTCATCGCGTTCCTCAATTCTGCTCAGAGCGACGTCTGTATTTTGATTGACAGGATATTGTTCATGTTCCAAGTTGACCTCAGCTTCCCTGAAGTACAAAAAGAACCATTGTGATAACCTAAACTATAGGTTCATGGATATTATTTGCGTTTACTTTTAACATTTCACTCCTGGAGGAACAATGCTGCCTATACTGGTTTTGGAAATTTGAATATACAATCTAAGGTGTTGTTTTTTGTATGTTTTGGTTTGTTATTCTTCCTTGTGCACATCCAATTTTACGGACGAAACTGCACTTCATAGTTTTTTACTTTAATTATTTTTTAGTTCTTGCTGTATTTAATATTTTGACCACACCGAATTTTATCATTGAAAGTAGATCTACTCCCTTGTGTACGTAGGCATGATCTTTTCATCTGTATTTTGCCTCTTCGTGTTCATTGTTTGTTTGTCTTTCTAAAGGTGCTTATTTTTTCAATTGTTATTTTCTCACACTTGTCAAAATGTTTCAAAGAGGGTTGGTTGACTAGATGACGCCCATGGTCTGCCACCAATCCCATGTGGAAATCTTCGTATACATTGATCAGTTCTTTTGCCATTGTGCTTTCATTTATTCTAATCTCCACTGAAAATTGGTTACTTTCGCACAAAGGCTTTTTGCGTTGTACCTCTTCACTGATTGGGTCATATGGAACAGTAAATCTCTCTCATGTTGTCATCAAATATTATCATCACTTTCAATCAAATTTTCAGCACATTACCAATAATTTAAAGTAGTTTTTTAAGTCTTGTCACGCTCAAACAGTAACACGCCGAATTCTTGATCACTGGTACATTAAATCAAGAATTTTTGGCACAGGTAAAGTACCTAAAATGCTTAGCAGGCAATAAAGTCTTGCCACGCACCACAGAACGTTTACCTGTGATACGCATTTATAAGCGATTTGGTAAACTCGGTCGAATGCAAAACATCTTAACTGGTGAAAGCATTTTGTGAGCATTTTCTTGGGGAAGATCCAGGCTTGTCATTCATTGATAATGTGGCCAGACAATGCTTTATGGCCGACGTGCTGCAGCTATGACTGCAGATACAGAGGCTAAACCTTTTCACAGCTAAAGTACAATTAAGGCATCCGACTTGCGAATATGCCCAACTGAAAAAAACAAGAGTTAAAATGCAATGTTTGCTTTTGTGGCAACAGGCCTATTTTGGCTATACTTTCAAAATCAACTCACTGTGGACGATGTGTGCGGCTAACTAAGGTCTTTCACTGTGCCATTGCCGAAAAACATTTCCCGCCAATGCGTCACCGACAAACAGCAGAAATTTCAAAGTTTTTGAACTTGTTTTGATCTTAGACACAAGACTCACAAAGCGCATGTTTTTATGGTATGGTCCTAAGACCTAACATTCATGTTCATATCATCAAGGTTAGTCAGTAGCGAAATCAGCTGGTAATGTGTAGTTGCAAGTCGTGCAATGCCGTGAGGCCAACGGTGTCGCAGTGCGGCGCTGTCATTGCCAACTGAAGCCGGGAATGGAGCGACACCGCATCAAGGGAACAGCACCAGTAACTCGTGCCAGACGCGTGGAAATGCATCGCTGCGTCAAATCGTCGGTCACCCATGTCGAAGAACCAAATCGCAGTACAATTCTTAAACCCGATTGAAATTAGATTTCATCGCAAAGGCAGTGAAGTCTCATTTTCATTCCCAAGTGCAGTGTTTTTGCCACTGTCTGTACCAGGCTCTACTTACGCACGTGTGAAAAACATATTACTGCGGCTAAGAACGCGTTACATTTTTGACGTTAGAGTGACACAAGTTGCGAAATATGATACTATCTAAATGGGGAAAGTATACATTTCCAAAGTAATCTTAAACAAATTAGTACTTCTTGTTCGAGCGAAACATTTTCGAGCAAACGTATTTGATGTTCGATGTCTGATTGATGGGCAAAATCAAGGAACTATCGAATTGTGTTGGCAAACAATGAGTTACGAATGTTGCGCCAATCGTGTGACAGCACTCTGTCGCTGAAAAAGCGGTAAATCGATGACACTGAAGTTTCAACCCTGAAGCGAGTAATGAAAAACTTCTGTACAGTGCATATTCACCTGTACATCACTCTTTGATTGTAAGCCACATGAACTGCTGTCAAAAAATCAACGTAAACCGCCCTAGAATGTAACTCGCGCTTGAACATGGGTATAGCCTGCTTGGCCTCTGAGATAACTTTGCTATCGCTACGGCAATACCCAAAACAGCAGACAATATGAAACTGTGCACGGACTAATGTCGGCCGTGCGCATGCACAAGCACAGGCGATCCAACACTTCACTTGGGTCTGCTAACCTATTTTGTCACAGGTTGCTCCTTAACATGCACCAAAGGGAAGACAGATAAAAGCTAAAAAATTCAAGCCGCTCTTGGTTGTCAGTCGCACGAAATGATGAATAAAAGCAACGTAAGCCGCGGCTTACAATGCAATAAATACCCTGATTGCTCTTGGTTCAGTATAAAGCTTCTTTACTTAGGGTTTGGTGGATTGCTCATTTTGAATCATACTGAAAGTTTGCTGCAACTAGGCAAACGCACAGGTAGGAGTAATTTTGGAATGACGTAGCGTTTCACCAGGGTTGACAATGAGCAAAAACTGACGAAGAAAACCTGTGGTAAAAAATAACCTATGACATCTTTCGTCCGAGCACCACAGCTGTACGCTTCTCAAAACAATTTCGATCTGCCGTATCTTCCATTTTCCCCAATAATGAGGCTACAGGTCATAATCTGCCGCACGGCAGCGAAGATGTTTTGAGCTGTGCAAAATGTCTACAATTCCGTAAATGGAATAATATTAGTAAAGCACCGTTCACAGTACAGTACTTGGTTATATGTTTGGAAAATCCAGATCATCACCTAAATTCCAACATTTAATTCACAAGGACTAAGTTTCGACCGATGAGCAAACATGGGTAGAAAATGTACATTGAATCGAATCTACCTTGCAAGCAAGGCAAGTTGTTCACTGCTTTCAACATATTAACTTACAGCCTTGGTGAAGTGCAATGCAGCGACTCAACCGGAGTGGTGGACTGGACTTTCATTCTTCGCTCGTATTCCTCTTCCAACGGTGTGCTTTCATGCATCTTACAAACCTGCAGCAAGTAAGTTTTCTTCGCTATGCTACAACTCGCAGGTACAGACAATGAGTCGGTTTGCAGCAGATTTCTGGCCCCAAGCACGCCGTTAGGTGGAGCATTGTTGTCATGTTTCAAAAAATTGCAGAAAGTCCTATATAACCCACAAAAAGCAGAGAGAATGTTTCTGTATCTGACTCGAAGCCAAATGACATCCAGTAAGTTAGCTATTTGTCAGTGGTTGGGAATGAGAATATCTGTTCATTGCCTGTTGCCAGGGCTTTATCATTAACCTAGCAACGCTATAAAGTGATTTTTTGTCTCTCATCAAAAACAGTTCCACGAAATTTAACCTTTTTTGCAAACATCGTCATATTTGCAACAAAACCAACTTCCAAGAACCCATCTTGCTATTTGTGACTTTCCTACCGCTACAAAAACAGCACCGTCAGTAGAATTTCCTGAGAGTTTCTTTAAACCAGTGATTGGCATACAATAAAAATGAAAAAGTGCACTGAGTGACACACAGGATTCATGAAATTTTAAGTTGCATTTTTCTTTTGTAAACCGGCTTTTTGAATCCTGACCTACCGTAATCTAAGCCTATGACACTAACTGCACGTCATGCTGGTATGCACGTCTGGCATTCTCCGATGAAGCACTTACTTCGAGGTATTGCTCTTTCAAATGCCGCAGCCGGCTTGGACTTGGAGAATAACTCTCGGTTCTGCCCTCAGGTTGAATTCCTCGACATGCTCGAATGTTTGGAAACGCATGCTGCGAAAGACAAATGAACGATTTCAACATAACGATGTACCGAAATAATGACTAACGTGAAAATTTTGCGTATGTTTTCAACTGCCCAACTACTTTACACGTTTTTCGCAGCCCGCGTATTTTGTGGTTCAGCGCGTTTCGTTTCTTTGTTGTTTTGCTGAGGATGAAAAATATTTTTCCCTGAAACGCCGAATATCATTTCAGTCAAATTTTTGTTCATTACGATGTTGTTTCTGTTATAAAAATGTATAAACCGAGTATAAAAAAGTAATTTATACTAAACGTACTGATACTGGAGATAGACAGCACAACATAACATGCATTTTATAAGCCGTGTTGCTTAAGATGCACAGTTCAGTATACTACAGTTTCTGAAAACAGCGACGCAATAAAATGGCTTTGATCGAAAAGCAACTTGAAAATGCCATTTCATTTGTAAAGAGCAGGATTTTCTTTGGAAGATTTATTTTTGCATGTAACATGGAGCATTTTATCTTTTCTTTTACCAGGAACTCCAAAAGCTCTTTTCGTATGAATCGCATACTTCCGATGCAAAGGCAGTGGTTTTCAACCTTTATTGTATTTCGACCCATTATAGCAACCCACTACAACCAAAACGACTAAAACTCGAATATATTTTTAAGGTCAGTGAAATAAATTTTGTTCCATTCGAAAATTCTGTTTTCTATGACAAGCCGCGGCCGACATTTGAATCTATCAATTTTATTTAATTTAGTTTAAGTGTACTCAACTAAAATGCCTGATTTCGGATCAAAGAAGTTGACATGAAAATGAATATATAACTACAGCTCTCTGGGTGAGTGCTTTGATATCTGAACAAGCCCATATCCAAAGACTAACAAATACAGAATGTTCGAAGGCCTCTANATGTTCATTAATCATTAACGACGGGCACAAGCGTCAAAGCATTTTTTTTGTAGTAAGACTCAATTTAGTTTGGCTTTGCAAGAACATACGAAAATAAAAACCTGATATTCTTTTTCTAATCAGCTATCAGATAGCTGGATACTGTGCCGGCGCAGCTTCATGGATCTAACATCATCAGTTACACAAAGTGTTGGAGCCCTATATAAAATTAGACAATACCTTTCAAAAAATCTTCTAAAAATACTATGTAATGCTCTCATTAAGTCAAAACTATCATATGCAATAACTCTCTGGGCCTCAGCCTATAAAAGTGACTTACATAAACTCAACGTCTTAAATAACCGCGCAGTTTGTTGTATTACATTCGCAAATAGACATACAAATTTAAACACGTTATATAAAAAATACAAATTATTAAAACTCAATGAACTACAACATTATGAACTTGGAAAGCATATGTTTAAGTTTCACAACAATGAAACTCCTCTTTTACTGATTGGAAATTACAAAGTTGTTCGTGATAGGCATAATTATAACACAAGGCACTCAGCAAAAGATAATTACTTACTTCCTCTAAGACACCGAAAACAAGATCAAAACAGTTTCATGTACAGTACTTAGGGCTAAAATTTGGAACTCCACATCAATAACCATTAAAAACAAACCATTTATCCAATTTCAAAAGCTTTCCTATGATTACCTACTAGAAAATTATACTTACCGGTAGTTTTGTTCTCATACATGCACTGATATTGGCGTAGGAAACTGGTTGAAAACAAAATACTGTGTATAAGTGCTGGATGGATTTTGAAATAGGCAATGACTATTATAATTATTTATTGTCTGATTGCTTTGATATTTACATTTTGTTTTTATTTATATCTGAACGATAACGTCCAACCTAGGTTTATGTACACAGAAGCTTGTTGCACGTGTGTCTCATTTTTCATTTGTTTGTTTGTTTGATTGTTTACTTTGGGCTACTGAAATGGGGACTGTGTCATGTTGTCAAGGCCTTGCGTGTGTGGAAACAGTGTTTCCAAACACAATTTGGAATGGACTTTTAACGGTGAAAGTGTTTCCAAATTACATTTATGTGAAGACTGTTGACAGCCGAATAACTGTCTTCACTATGTCTAGTATTTGTTGTGTGGTAACGAGGTTGGCTGTGAGCTACTGTTGTCGTTTTTCCTAGGCAGCCTTGGGTCGCGATATTGATTCTTTTGAGAAGTGCCACGTGTTTTTGAGCGGTGGCCCTGCTGTGGGGATGGCTGATTCATAGGCCGAGCGATGCGGATCGCTGCAGTGTAAACTGGATTTAGTTTGATTGAACTAAATGTGAAATTTTTTGAATTGTTCAACATGTGGTGTTGTTAACTTAGTGCAACGTCCCTATTGATATTTGCACTTATTTTTTTCGCTATGGTGTTTCATTTGTATTTTATTGTTTTGCATGAACTTGTGGGGGCAGTGACTGTAAATGACAACCACGGCCGTGGCTTCCTGTCCCTGTATTCTTGATGAAGTATTCTGTGCTTGGTCGGGATGCAGAAATAAACTGAACTGAGCATGGCTGGGGCAACAACACACTTCATCCATCTCTCGTGGAAAATGTTTTCAAACTTTTACTAAAAATTATTATAAATTCAAAGAAATCGTCAATTTTGGGGTTTAAAAAATAGAACCATGTCACTGTTCCACATAAACATCTCACTTTCAAACGTTGGCAGTTATCGCAGCCCAAACCATCGTGCTAGCGAAAAAGATTGACAATCGCATATTGTTGTCGAACAAACAACTCATGTAATCAATCCTATTGGAAACAATGCGTCGAATCACGTTGCTTTTTTATCAAAAAGGAAACCTCCTGAGAGTTGGTGACAATGCCACAGTCGATTGGACAACTGCGGCTTATGGGATTTTGTTCCGGTTGATTGCAAGACAGAAACATCCAATCCTAAGAACACAACATCAACTTCTGCGGCCTATTGTGGCCACTAGCAAATATTCTAAGCTGTAACATGGTGCAAAGCTGCGAAGAACGCCGTGAAAACAAGCTTGAATAATAGAAAAAGAGACAAACCGTACACATTTTCGTTTATGTCACACGTACCGGAACTGGGCGGAGTGGCTTCAGTCTTCCTTTTAATAAACGACCTTGTCTAGAATCCAGCCGGGCTGGTTCAGCCATTCTCCTGATAGCATGCCGCACACGTGAAACTGTAAATGCGGTCGCCACTCGAAGTTCTTCACCAGGTGAAATAAGGTCGTCCTTAAAGTTCAGTAAATAAAATTTTTAACTGGTGAGAGCTGCACTAAGCAGCTGCATATATTATTTTCTGTTAAATAAACCGCAAAGCGCCAAGGTCGTGTCAATGACGCCGTGCACAGTATCGATCGTCCCTCTGCCTGGGCCCCAGAGTGTGATGGTGATGGCACTGATTAAACGGCCGGAAACAAGATTCTGGCTTTGAATGAAAAAGGACGATTTCACAGACACGTTCACGTTTTCCAGACAAGCGCACTTGTAGTTAATGCCAATTATAACAAAAAACGCCAACAAGGCAGCAGTGGGTTTCAAAAAAATGGCACTTCAAAATTCGCAATAGTTATCAAGTTTCCAAATTTCACACGGGTACAGTATTCACGCTTAGAATGTAGAAAATTTATTTGCACTTCAAGATCGAATTTCAGCAAAAGTAGATCGGGTTTACGACAATGTTAACTAAATGGGTAAACACTGTGCAAAAACCTAAAACAGTTTAATTGGAAAAGGCATTCTCGTTCCATCTCTGACAAAAAAAAAACACTCTTCGTAAACATCTGTTGTAACTAAAACTTTGTAACAACATCGTCCTCTAATCAGTTGACATTTCAGGCCTTCGCGACAGTTTTAATTGACAGCGAAGCAAAAAAGTAAAAGCTCATGCGACATAAACGTTTTTTTGATACACACTAAATACAAGAAAAACTTTCCATGATTTCCATTTCTTTGTTTAGCTTGTTTTTCAAACAACGTTAATAGCACAACTTGTAAAAAGCTCCAAAAATATGTACAGAGTTTTTCGTAATAATCACACACATTATACACACAGATGCATCATGAATTTAAAATGTTCTAATGTTTCATCTGATACATTTAAAGATTTACGAATTAAGCTAAAACTGATTTCATCTCTCCCACTTTAAAAACAGCTGCTTCTTAGACGTACATAAACCTTTCTTGGAAAGAATACTTTACATTCACAATCGATTTGCACGCAAAGGATGAAACTTTTGCTAAGCACTTTATCTCCTGCGATCAAATCAAGCTGCATTACTTCTGCCTTGTATTCCGTATTCATAGTCAAAGCAGGCACTTGCTTGAATGGCATCTTGATGAACATGTTGAGTTTCGGCGGAGACTGCTCGTCTAGTTTCCATCGCGATGAGGACATGGTGCTAATTGCTCGACTGCTTGCAGATTTAACACCTGTCCAAACTCTTCGCCTTCCCGAACGAGGCACGGTATTCCTACAAAGTATACATTATCGTTGCTGAGGGTAATCTCCGCTGTTTTTTTCCACCACTTTTCATGAGCCCAAGTGCAGCACCAAGTTGTAGAATTGGATTCTTCACGAGATATTCTCTGCTCCGCATTATGATTAAACGTTTTGAAGGTTATTCGCGCTTGTCACAAAAGATACATACAGGTAAGCGAAAGGTAGAACGTGTTTTCAGTGTTTACATTAAATACAACTTTACAATGACAAAAGAAAAAAACTACATCGAAAACAAATCAAATGTATAGTGTCACAAATACCAGAGACGTGTAATTATTGAAATACAAGATCGTTACGAAANGATTAAGTAATGTCNTTGATATTTAAAGAGACGTGTATATTTTGCTTTCATTCAGGTCTTTCGTTATGAGACAGAAGGTTTGTTACAGAAGAACCAGAAACACAGTATGTTGAATTGCGAAAATATTGAAGGTAAATTGAACTCAAAAAACAAGAACTACTTACAGCCTGGTCTGATAAAGTTGCTGTTCGTATGTGTTGTGAAAATCTGATGATTGTTTCGCACCCGATATGGGTCGCTCTGGTATAACCACGCCTGGAGCAACCTGGTGACCAGTTACAAAAACATGAAGCGACCTACAAGTTCGAGAATAGCTATATGTCACGAAAAAGGCAACGCAACCATTATAAAAGCGAATTACTTTTTACGTCTTCGACATATTGCGTGAAAATAAATCTTATTCACGCAGTAATACCTCGTAAAACTGGGGATGTTCTGGCCGATTTTTGATACTTGGCCTACGAGCAAATTGGTTTAAAGTCTGAATAACTTGCTGTTTTCGTAGCATCAGTTCCTCTTTATGCTTTCTACGCCTCTCCTCAAAGAGATTGTGTGTAATGGTTTGTTTCCGAAGATTCGGTGTGGCACAATTTGGCTGCAGTTCATAATCAAGTTGATTAGTGGCAAGTGGGACGCTCATAAGATGTACAGAAATGTTAGGTGTTGCTTCAGCACCTGAAAAGTAGGCAAGTGTGATAATAGGCAAGAAAGATTTTTATAGAGGTATCAACGCATTTTAAAAGACAAATGTCTTTCATGATTTAAAAATATACCAAAGACAACAATTAATTATTTAAAAAAATTATCAAACGATGCAGCTACAAATAATAAAATCAAGGTTTAATCTTTAACAAAAAGAAGCACTGTAAGTGAAATACTAGCTTGGAAAAAACAAACAAAAACAAACCTTAAAACCAGAATTTTCTGATATATTAACGGTCTATTTTTAACTGCTATTAAAAATTCTTCACAAACCTGTAGCTGGTGAGGTGTTCACATCTTTGCACAAATTTTCATCAAGTTTATTAGCTCCAGCACAGAAAGATTCATTCTGGGTAAAAATAATAAACAGTTTACTTGAACAACCACACACTTTCTATCATGGCTTGCAGTAAATCAGGTCACTAAGTAAAAAGACTGAGAAGGAAAGCAGTTGTTAAAAAGAACATCATAATATTGTATGAAAACAGGTTTCTGCAGATTGACAAAAAAGCATTTGTTAGAATATCTGACAAATAAGTTGATGCATTTTATCTTTATGTAATGATAAAAAAGACTTGAAAAGATCACTCCTAGTTGTTTTTTATCACCAAACATGGAATTTTTCACAAGTATTACTTGCTAAAAAAATTGCCATTTGCTGCTTAAAAAGCTCTGACAGTAGCAGCTTGGTTTTGTTGATGGCGGTCCTCTCAAAAACCCCAGAGCATGCTTATGCCACTGTTGCGATCAGAAATCCCGAGCAGCATATGCGCAAAGCTTCGCACTGTGGCAGCAAGCAACAATAGAGTTCACATGCCATGATCACTCTATTATTGCTTGTTCGCGC
>JGI24159J19872_10000687_pt1 | contig 32544 bp, 30 predicted proteins | sample Ectturendosymbi4_FD_19872 | JGI IMG/M metagenome (IMG submission 19872) | reverse complement strand
GGGCGCGCGCCACCAAGTGATGACTGGCAACACACAAAAGGGAATTTTTGCCGCTGAAGCTTAAACGGGGGCGTTCGTTGCCATGACAACGCTGCAAAACCAGGGGCCGGTGGTTCAAGACAATAGTCAAAATGAAACAAAGTGAATGACTTTTCAAAGGTCTAAAGTCATTTACAAGCCCTTTGATTTTTTTGCTTTTTAATAATTTTTTTTGTCATTCTTTCGACCCTGGTGGCCAGCATTTGGGTTTGAGGCAGAGATTCACAAAAAATGAGGTTTTCAGAACCTCAAACCAAAAACATCGAGAGCGATTCCCATTCGTTTCGGATTTTATATAAAGCTCCTTTTCCGGTTATTTCACCTCAGCGCAGCTTTGAGACTCTTCTCGCCGTGATACTTGACGTGAACTTTCAGCGCCTCCTCCAGAAAGCGAAGCGAAAGGTCGTATTCCTGGACGCCGTGCAGGACGAGGCCGATGTTGCTCTGCGGAGAAAGGAAGGAGTGGAAGCGAAGTTTGCATCAGATCCGGGGCCATGAGCGTCGGAAGGCGGGGGGGACAAGACACCCCTGGATTTTGAAAGTTTCAGAAAAAAAAGTTGTTTTCTAAGTTCCGAGTGGGTAAAAGAAATTTCACCACTTTTTCCCCCCCCACCCCGTAGAAAAATTTCCTCGTGGCCCCCATTGGAAAGTATGTTTTCGACATTCATGGCTGGTGCGCTTTTGAAATCCGACACTGTTTTCTTACTTTCAACAGCAATGTAATTATCAAGTTTTAAACTTGCATTGACGAAACTACAAAGGTCAGGGTTTTTTCTGAACGTGATTATGAAAGAACCGCGCAGCAGTGATACATCAGATACACCGTAGGGCGCCAGCCACCTTGGTTTAAGCTAGACCGGTGATTCTCGACTTGGTCCATGTGGACCACCTGGAATTTCTAGTGTCCGCAGGGAGTTCCATAAATCGCCATTGAACATGCCCTTGAGTTCACTGACGTATGTGGTGAAAAACAGTTTCGACCAGTTCGTTCACGAGCTGTCAGCATAGCAAAGTGGTTCATAGGATATATACTTTTTCGCAAATGGTCCGCGGGCCAAGAAAGGTGAGGACCACCGAGCTAGACGAATGGGAGGACAAGATCCAGATGCTGCGTGGGGCTGGAGATAACGAGGCGGCTGGGTGAAGTGGGAGGGCGACAAAGAATGCAAGTTACAAAGACGACAAAGAAACGAACCATACGAACGCCACACAAGCTCTCCGTTTCCCAAGCGGCAACAAGCACTAATGCAAGTTACAGGCACGAATAATCACATACACCCGGTTTAGTGCTGACGTTGCCAACATCAACGCAGCCCTGGCGGTGCAGATTATTGATACAAAGTCCGTTTCGAGCAAAATATTTCATAGGGTTCCTACGCGATTTCGAAAATAAATCTCCAGACTTTTTCAAGACATTTTCGGACTTTTTCCAGACTTAAAATTTTCGAACGACCTACCCAGGTCAAATACAGGCACTGTTTACGATATAAGTAAAATTACATCAATCCTGAATAAAATATCATGAAAATGTATCAAGTCTCAGAATTATTTCCTTTTTCCGTACTAACAAATCAAAATTTTTCCATGCTTTTCAAGACTGCGCAGGAACCCTGATTAAGAAATCTGAACGAATCCGACACTCACGTCCAGCAGCGCCACCTCGGGGTGATCGACACCGTGCACGCTGAGCAGTAGGTAGCGCGCGCGGTAGAGCAACTTCAGAGCAGCGGATATTTTGCGCTGAGCGAAGCAGTAGAGAGCCAGGCTCGTGTGGTCGGCGATGGTTGTCACGTGATCGATGCCTGAAATAACAAACGCGTCCTAATCGAACCAACGCGCATTGTTTTGTCATCAATGGTCTGCAAGTCCACAACTGCAGCAATGGCGAAAATATGTTTTTAATAAGGTTATTGCGTGAGCGCGTCTTTATCACTGTTACGTAACAAACAAGCCAAGGTGTTACAACAGCAGAGTCAGGTTATTACGAAACAAAGCGGTCTCTCATCCCCGGTGCGAAGCGACATTTTGGGGAAACACTTTTTGACTCGCAAGTTTACGATATTAAGACGAAACGCGAGTAAACTTCCAGCTGCAGCGCGTTGCGACAGATGCGGTGGCGCGGGCGCGGCAAGACTTGGCGCTAGTGTTGAAAGTGCTTGGCGTTGTTTAATTGTTCGGCGGCAGACTTGCCAAGTTAATCACGGGGAAATCATACAAACGAATAAATGTGATCGTAAACTAATCAGCCACCCCTGTTTTTCGCGTTTCAAGCATGGGCAGAATGCAACGCAAACTTCTCCGTTCACCATTATATAACCACCACTACGCATCACACAAATTTAGGATTGTTTGTTTACAAACAAACAAGTGTCTCGCGCTTTGCCACCAAGTTCTGCGCAAGATCGCTGGAACATGGTACCGAGATACGACTTCAAACGACAACTACATTGGGTCGCTACACTTGGCCGCTACACAGGGTCACACGCACCAAGCAGCCGCTCGCTCAAAATCGTCGCCTTCTGCTGATGGCTGATCGCTTCATTGTGATCGCCGAGCATGTAGTTCAGTCGCGCGATGTGACGATAGCAGGCCGAGATTTCCGAGTGGATAGCGCCGTAGACGTTGTTGAAGAGATTCAGCGACTCGCTGAACAGCTCCAGACCCTCTTTCAAGAAGCCTGCAAAGATGTGTCTGAGATGTTGTACGAGTTTTCGAAAGTACTGAGCACTATTGAGGAAATGCAACGGTAAAAATTAAAAATGGTTCCGATAAAACGTTCCGATTTCTGGTTTATGGCGGTTTTTCGAAATCACGTCATGCTTCATTTTCCAAAACCTCGGTGTTGCGTATTTGGCTGAGGCTGAGGAAGCCAACATCGTTTTCCAAAGAGCCCCCTATCAGTCGCCCTTTCAAACAAATATTTAAGTTTTCCTTCGTTGCTTAGCAACGACGCGTCGCTTTAGATTCACGTAAACGAAAATTGTTTGTGACGAACGAAGGCAACAATCAAACGTTTGTGACGCACAAAGGCAACAAACAAACAAGGCAAACGTGTTACTTCGCAGCGCAATCCATCCACTGCTGAGGAGACAAATCGGTTTTTCTTTTTAACATTTCCAGCTCAGCACAACAGAAACAACCGCACCTTGCTGCACTTTGCTCTGCGCCGTACTGTAGAACTGGAAGCCGTCTGACGCCCGTGGCGCGCAGTGTTTCACGACAGGAAACAGATTCAGGACGTCCTCCTCGCAGAAGGCCGGCTTGTGCTTGTTGTCCATCGCGTACTCGCGCGTCAGAATCTGAAAAATGAGGTCACCGCGTTCGTCGAAAGCGCGAAAATTACCCGCGCGTGACGCGAGTCAGCCGCGCGAAAAAAGGGTAGCAGGAAGTTGCTGAAGCATGGCACGCAGGAGGAAGAATCGACGCCCGAGTGGTTTTGTGAAACGCGCAGAAGTCTTTCAAACAGTGTTTTTCAACCCTTTGCCGCAGCGGAACTTCCCGCAAATGAAAATAGTAAGACTCGTTACCTTGACAATATTTTTAAAAACTGCCGATTTCAAGCGAAATTTCTGGCCTATTCTTGCATGTCAGTTATTTTGCTTCTCAGAGGAAAGGAATAAAGTTTGGTGATTACTTTTCTTATGTGTTGTTGTGTAAACGAAAACTTTTGGTTAGACGTCAGATTGTCCGCAAGAAGTGACAATTTGGGAATAATTAACCGCTGAAAATATTTGACTGCTAACCTTTAGCCCTTTGACAACCTATGACCTGGTCTACCCTGTAAAAATACTTTAACAAACCTCCAGTCATCAGTTCTCAGCATAGTTGATATCTCAGTGAACAGCCACCGGTTGCGAAATGCATGACCTGAAATGTCACTCTGCGCATGCGCAGTTGGCGTGAAGTCGGCGATTTCGCTTGACACCGAACCCCCCAGGCATGAGCGTCGGAAGGATTTCTTCTAGGGGGATCACGAGGGGATTTGTCTAAAATTTATCCAGGGGGGTCCAAAAGTGGTGAAATTGTTTTTTTCCCAATCGAAATTAAGAAAACAACCTTTTTTGCTGTAATTTTCAAAGTCCAGGGGGGTGCTTGGCCCCCTTCCAACGCCCATGCCCCCAGTTAGTTGGGAACGTAATTTCATCAACCCCTTTCACCTGGATGCCCATGATTTGACAAAAGCGACGCAGCAGCGACATCTTCTGGATGCCGTACTTCTCCACGAGCTCGTCGGCGCCCTCTTCCGACGCCAGCGAAAAGTCGAAGTAGTCGAACGCGTCCTGGCGGATCTGCGACCACAGGGTGTCCGGGGTCAGGGAGTGCCAGGGTGAGCCCGAGACGGGGGCGCCCACCTGGGCGCGTTGTTTGCGGGCCTTCTTTTTCTTCTTGTTGCTGTAAGAATGCGCATGACGTCACAAAAACACGAAACGCAATGTGGAGTAAGGATGGGGGGAACCAGTTCCCCTAGTTGTGAAGAATTGTATAATAATAATTATAGGACGAGTCGACGCAAGTGTGGTTCAAGTTGGAGTTTTTTCATGAACGACTGAAAAACCCATTAACGCAATGGATAATTCCCACACGGGCAAGTCAAGGACGAGAAACGTTGGGCTCGAGTTTGGTGCAAACGATGTTCCGCCGGTTTTCACTGATATGTCGAACGTTTCCCAACAAATATCCCATAAAAAAACAAGTCAAAAATCAAGAACACTATTGTCCATCGCTTGAGAGCAGTGATTCTCAACCGTTTTTGTCTCATGGACCATCATCTTTTTTTAAAAAATATATCCGATGGACCACTTCAAGAATACGGTCTTACATAATTTACTGGACAGTGAAATTGCTATTGTCAGAAGCGTTTTATCGAGGATTTATGGAACTCTGTCGACCACTAGAAACTTCACAACTAAAAATCATTCGTGAACGTTGAAAATCACTGTGTCAGAGTAACGTCCCTCCCCGGAGAAATATCAATTTGAATTCAGAATGCAAACAAGAAGTGAGTGAAAAAAAGTAGTTATCCGACTTTAAAGCTCATTTGCAAATTGCCCCCCCCATCCCCTTAAACGTCAAATTACCCCACTTTGTGCAGCGCACGCCTCAACAACGTCGGCAAACAACATTTCGCACCCACCTTATCAATTCCTCCTCGGGGAGGGCGGGGACTGGGGAGGGGCAGCTGCCCAGGAAGCAGTTGAGGAAGTGGGACACGGCGGAGGACACACTCGCCTGGTCGACCTGCTGCAGGTAGTTGCGCATGACGTGCTTCGCTGAGCGCAGCGCGATTTCCATGACGCCCAGTGTCTGCGAACAGTCGCGGCCTTGTGACGTCACACACACACACATTAAAACACGCGCACGTGACGGGATCACGTGACGAAACTGAAGCAAGAGTCAGAGGTGGCCACGGATCCGGATTCGACTCCGGCAGGATTCTAAGTTTTTTCGGAGCCGGAGCCGAATACTTGTGAAAAACCGGAACCGGAGTCGCTTTTTATTTCTGGCAATAGCAGGAGTCTGCGTTGTCTTTACAAATGTCATGGCCAAAGTTTAAAAAATGCTGAATTTCGGTTGCATCGATGGTAGCCGGAATCTGAACAGGAGTCGGATTCTCAAATTCGAGAAAACTTCAGAGCCGGATCCGGATGCAAAATTTTGGAAGCAGGAGCGCAGTCTGAAAATGTGACCTCGGCCACCTCTGGCAATCGTTCTGCAACAATTTATCAAAAGTTTTAAACAATCATCGCGAATTATAACGACTGGAAATACCTGAATGTGCTGCAAGGACGAGGTCGCCGCAACCAGCTGCACGATCTTTCCCAGGTACCTCACACCGATGCCGCGCTCGTGCAGGCCCGCGGCCAGCGTGGCGCCGTCCGCGGGCATCGCCGACTGCTCGAGGTAATCTTTTATCTGCAAATTGACGAAGCGGCGTCGAGTAAAGGCTATTTGCCGGAATCAGCGCCTTGCCCGTGTTCGCCAGNCACGCGAATAAAATATGTTTCGCGGTTAGTGTTGTGCTTGTTGAGGCGGCTCGATTATGTAACAGGGTAATTCAGGAAGTAGACTGGCAATTGCCGTTCTTTGATTTCTGCGCATTTGATGCAGAACGGATGGTGCGAACGTCGAGCAGGGCGGAAGTGAATGCGCAGAGGGCGAAATGAAAGTACAGGGGGCGAAATGAAACTGCAGTGACCCAGTTGAAAATGTTCTTCTTGGCGAATTGGACAAATCAAATACGCGCGATAATGAAAAAGCAGACGATTCTTGCTATCGTAACCAGTGGCGACTCAACAAACAATTTTTAGAAAATCTGACAGAGACAACTGTGTGGGCAAAAAGCAACAAAAAGCTTCGATGATCAAAGTATCCCCTTGCATTAAAGAAGTGATTTTCAACCTGTTTTGTATCGCGACCCATTATAACAACCCACTGTCACGCAATGACCCCATTTAAACTCGAAAAANNACATATAATACAGCTTTGTACATGAAATATCTACTCGCGACCCCTCCAAAGATGATTCACGACCCCTCTGGGGGTCGTGACCCCAGGTTGGAAACCAATGCATCAAACGGTTATTTTGGGAGGGGGTTGAAATTATTTGTTTATTTTGTTTTATTATTTTATTTGTCTCCAGACATCATGCAAGAACAACAACAATCACGGCTTACGAGGGTAGGGATCTGCCTGGAAAGAAGAAACGCCGCCGCTCCTTTGATGAGCTCCTTTTGTTTCTTCACTTGCTCCTCGCCGTCTTCGCTCTTCAAGTCGGGAGTGAAGACATCGGGATTGAAGCGAATGTCGAATTCGGTATCGGAGTGGGAACCGACCAATCGCGCGGCCGATTTCACCGCTTCCTGCTGCCACTGCGTCACTGCAACGCATGACCAGCCAAGCGTGAGGACGTTGTGACTTGTCTTTTTTTTGCAAAGGAAGTTCGCGAGTTTGACTCTGAGTGAATCAAAGTTGCGAACCGTGGCAATGCAATACTTCCGAATTCTTTTTCAAGTTTTTTTCCTTCTGAATTCGACGCTGCAGGATCTTAATTTCCGTTTTTTCGAATTTTCGTTGATAAATTTCCGTTTTTTCCGTTCAAAATTTCCGTTGAAAAATTTCCGTTTTTTCCGTTGAAAAAAAAAGGTCTTCTTAAACACAACGACGCGTAATTTTGTGTCAAACGCCAGGAATGAGGGTCTTTAACGGCCACGATTCAAAAGCAGGCAATGAACCGAAAGGATGGTCCAAGCGACGAAAAAGGTTTTCTTGCAGGCTGCAGCATTACCGCAAGACGCGATATTATGACAACAGGCTCACAATTTAACTCATAATCATTCATCTTCTATTGTTTTGTCGTTGCTACGTCACTAACGATTTAATGACGTTAGTCACAACCCGCTTCCAACGGAGATACATTACTAAATGCGTTTGCTGAGCCCGAGAAATCCCATGAACACAAAAAATTCGAGATATCTTCAGTAACGGATCACGACAAATACACGTACTTTGTTCGGATCCGTTCTTGGCGACCTCCTCAAGGATCTGCTTGCTTTCGGCTTCTGAACATAAAATTGGCACAATGTGTTTTGTGCGACCACGTTTTCTTTGATTTTTAGCAGTCGTCAGGGTAACACAGCTAAAAAGAAACTCGTACCTTAAAATTACATCGCCATTGTTGACGAACAATAAGTTAAACGTCACTTCCCACATCACAAGCTGTCCACGGCAAAAGTGCCGCGTTGCTCACTGCACAAGGCTGGTGTTGTTTCTGGTTCAGTGAACACAGGACACGCAAGGAGCTGACGTCACCAGGTTTCACAAGCAACGTAAAAACGAACAATACACGGCTGGGTTCACAAAACGTACAAACTTTAAAATTTCGTGTCATTTTAGCGTCACGCGACGCGGATCAAAAGCAAGTGCTCGGCAACAACACCTACCGGCGGTCGCGTCTTCCGACTTCAACTTCCGGTCTATTTCCGCCTTCTTTCTCATGGAGACGATTTGTTGCGCGCAGTGACGCATGAAGGTGACGTAGCTGTGACGAGACAATGGACGACGTGAACATTCTGGTCCGAACGCACGATTTCGACGCCAAAACGCTCGCGGTTTGCAACAGGGGCGCGTGTTGCGTCACTGCTCGCCCCCATTCAAAGCAGGCCCTCCTCCCCTTTATCAACACAGTCGTTTTGGTAACGCGGGAAAGCAGCAAATCATTTTTTCAAACAGCACAATTTTCACGTTCGTTTTTACAAGAACTGCCGGATATGTTTAAATGTTTGCTCAAAACGGAAGGTACAAGGAAGTTTTCATGAGAGGATTGTCGCGAAACAAAGAACGCGCGAATCATCGGGGTCACGAGGTGGAGAACAAGACACCCGAGGGCCTAATGTCTCTGTAAAGAGCGACTGGCAAAAATCGCTACTTGGGCAACTCGTGTAGTGGATCGNGTGGCCACAACACAGGTAACTATTAACCTTTGCTCAATCGTTTACAAACCACCGCTTCATGTGGGATTTTGCAACGGAAGTCATGAAATGCACGTCATCGAAATCGAGAGCCTACGCTCACAACGACCCAGGCAACACGTACAGGCTGTCCACGTATGCTTCGACCAATTCGGGCCTCAGAGTGGCCAGGCGGTGCCGATGCTTCTTGGGGAAGCCCATTTGCGCGCACTCGTCCGGAAGGGTCTCCCCCTCAATCGGCAGGTAATTCAGATCGGGGGGGTAGGTCTTCAGCAGGTCGAGAATGTAGTGCCGTTGATCGTTGCCTGGAAACGTCAAAAATCCCTCGTTTTTTTAAAAAAAAAAGTGTTTCTCAAAGCGCAGTTCCGTACAACACCCTTCCTTTTGAACGATAACACAATAAAGGACAAAAGTCGCTGGCGACGGGCGACTGTCAGCAAAAATGCTTTACTTCTTAGGGAAAAATTTAAAAAAATAAAACAACACAATTATTGAATCGCCGAAACGCTTTTTTGGGGGGACACACTTCGCCAGGCCTCACAGAGTTCGGGTTCTGACCCAACCACGTTTGTGACGCTTGGACCAACAGCGGAGCATCGACCGAGAAATTAAATCGAGATTTTTTCGAGTACAAAGTCACCTTGATTATTGCACAGTCGCATTGGAAACAAAAGCGCAAAAACAAATGATTTGAACCAGGGGGGCATCAAAATTTCCTTCAACGTGGGTTAAGATTCAGGCATCTGCGGGCCATCAATCCCCCAACATTTATCAAGGTTAGCACATCCGGGGCATTTCGCTTATGGTTTGAGGCAGAGGCTCCTTGCGACGGGGGCACAGCACAATCTGAAACCAAAGCCGCGCCCCGAATGGAAAGTGCTCGCGGGCCGCACTTTTGCCCCCCCCGATAGTCTCAACCGGGCGTTTCGGAAGCGACTGTTTTCGTTCTTAGCGAGCTCTTCTTTCGCCAACCATGCAAACTTTCTGTTCAGGAAACGCCCAGGCAGTGTTTTCGTTTCAAAAAATTCTGGGTGCTTCTATCTCGGCCCGGAAGCGCAAGGGACGCAACAGTAGGGGGTTGGATTGAAGCAAAACGAAAAATCCGCGCCCCGTGGAAACAACACGCGCTGAGTGTGGTCTACGTGCTCTCGCCAAACAAATTAAGTGGAATTAGAGAAAATAACTTTGAAAAAGCGTGCGTTGTTTCTGAAGGAGTCACTTTTGTGACTTTGCTTGTTTGCGGGCGTGGACGAACATTAGTTAACAGAGAACGCGAAAAAGCGGAGAAATTGCCTCAGAGCGTGACAAAATCTGCTGAGCGCAGCCAGCTCAATTTTTTTGGGGGGCAAGTATTTTGAATTTAAGCGAGCAACCGCATTTGGTTTGGTAAACCGCGTCTCGAAGCACAAAACGTTAAGTTATGCTAGAACTTTTGGGGGACCATGGCCCCTTTGGCCAGGCCTATGGACAAAACAAACACAAAAAACGCTGCAGCTCGTCGCGGTGATGATGCGGGGAGGGGCCACTAACCAATGATGCCTTTGCACTCGAGCGACGAGTGCAGTTCGACCTCCTCCCCGTTGCTCTTCTCTCCGCTGCTCCTGATGCGGTGTGGGAGGAGGTGCAGCTGCTTGGTGGTCTTGCCCAGCAGCTCGGCGTACTTCGCGTGGCTCTGGGCGGTCTTGCCGAAGTCGATCGAGCCGTAGACGACGCTCTGCTCCTGCTCTCGCTCCAGGATGCCTGTGACGAGACACAGGGGCATTGTCCGTCAACACTGTCACGATTTGAAGGACGCATCCCAACGTAGCGTTCGACTTTCGCTCAGTCAATACGACGCTTAAAAACCTCGCAAAACAGTTTCCTATTTAATTTCGCCTGAAACAGGTGACGACTCGACACAACTCGAGCGAAACGACTACGACTCGATTTTTTGCTGCGCGAGCGGTTTGCGAGTTCGACCCGAGAGAGGAGGCGGCGACTCGACGCTGCGCAAAGCAAATGTGCAAGAAAATCGGAATCGAAGATTGCGAGGGCGGTACTTATGTTAATACACACAACACAGCACAAAGAACGTCCGCAAACAATAACGCGCTACTTGCGATATGCGAAAATCAAGCAAGGCATGTTATCGAAGAAACTGCTGATGTCATAACGATTGAGTTTCCACCGACCCGTAGCTCGCATCCAGTCAACGCCGCACCGAATCAACCACATCTTTCGTTAACTATTAGTCACGAGACAACAAGCTGCTGTTCACAAACATGCTCGACTTGGACAAGATATGATGGCGGGTATAATCGATACGTCGTGGCAAACGCAACAAATCCGACCCGATTTCAACTCTACTACGTTGTTATCAGGCCACGGCGCACAACTTGCCGCGGCGACGACACACCGGTCAGTTTGACTGACGCTCGTTTGGAGCTCTGGTCACGTGATGTTAAACGTAGAAGCGCTCGCGCGATCGCTTTTTTGCGCGGCAGCGAATCGATTCCCGACGTCATACGATGTTGCGTCTTCCGATAAGAAAAACTGCGTTGTTGCCCTTTGTTACGTGACAAACAGCTGGTCTCACGAACCGATTGACATCTGCAAGGCGTTTAACGAAGCAAACCTTCCAAATGAAAAAAAAACACTTCCTTGGGTTCATCTGCAGACGGCAGCAAGTTCGAACGGCAACAGCTCGTCGTTGCTAAGGAAACGCACTGAAAGAACAATAACACTGCCTGCCTGGAATAATCGACTGCCCGGTGACGCGATAACCGCGGTAGTCGACCACGACTGTGCCCAAGGTGTGCAATCCCTCGATGTCCAAGGTGTTGTAGGCCTTCACCCCCACCAAGTCGGCGCACGGGGCGTAGAATGCGGCGTGATTGCCGCCGAAGTCTTTGTAGTGATCGCGAACGTCGAAGCCCAAGCTGCACGAAAGCGTTACGCTTTTATCGCAACGCTTGTTTTTAACGTCACCGTCAAAAATTTTAAACAATTTGGAAATTGTGATCCTTCCAGCTTACGTTACCAACTAAAAGTACTTCAATAGTTTATTAAATAATTAAAAAAAAATTTTTAATAATTTTTAAGAAGTAATTTAAAATATAAAAAATTAATTAAAAAAGAAAAAAAAAANTTTTAAATAATTTTTAAAAATTCTAAATCATTTACAGTTTTTAGAAAATGTTAAAGATACGCAGTATTTTAGCCGCGCGAGCAAAGAACACCAGCTTCTACACGACGACCACGCTGAGTTGAGGGGTAGACATAAAAGCTGAGAGGGTCTCATTCGATGGCTGCAAATAGTTGCGGTCAGTGTCCTGGAGTGATTCCAATCATTTCATTCGTATCGATATTTAACTTATTTCGACTTAAACCGCAGGCAAAATTTTTAGACGCTGTGACGATTTTGTAGTTAACGCAAAACGTCGTTCCCGACGCGTTTAGTGTCTCTCACCGAAATGCGAAAACAAGATTTTTGCCACTGTTTATCGAAAGGAACCCTTTCACAACTAAGAATCAGACAATAAGATCTTAACAGAATGTATATTTCGCCAACGAAGCACGTATCATCAGTTCTTATTCAAACAGAAGACGAACTTTCACCTGAAGAAAATGTTATTCCAGATGTACATTCTCATGTTGCGGGAATCCCCGGGGTTGATGGCCATCACGTTACCGTCGATCACCATCATAGCGCCTCGAGTGGCGGCGGCCACGAAATCGCTGTGGACCTGTGGGGGGGGGGNATTTGAGAAGCGTCGTCAAGTAAGCAGGATCAAAGAAAATAAGCGTCGCGGCGAAAACAATGGCGACGCGAAACTGGGTGTCGGAACACCGAGAACAACGCTTTCGCAGATAAGTCCCCTCCACCCCTTGACAGCGTGCGACAGAAGGCGGCGTACAATGTGGGGGGGGGTGAAAAGTGCAAGGAGCGCCTCGCACTTGCTATCCGTTAGAGCAGTGCTTCCCAAACGTTTTTAAGCGCGACCTAAATTTGAGTTTTTAATGAACAACTCACGACCCCCAAGCCCAAAACATCGAAAACAATGTATTTTTAATGTCAGCACTCCACTATTTTTTTCAGATACCTATGCCATAGACAAGACACAGACAACCAGCTGTAGTTCGTTATTATGAAACAAATCATTGATTCAGTGCGACCGATGAAACTGAAATTCCTCCTTCATGGTATCTCCAGTGCACGGCTCTGTTCTACTGAGCGCAAAGCGCATGTCGTCATCAGGATCGGGGCGAACCTTGGTTTTAATGACGTCAGTGCCGGAAATCCTTGCTCGCGCAGATACGTGGTTGCAANCGGTTGCCAGAAAAGTTATTCGTTACCAATTGTTTTTTCCTTTTTANCAGAAGTCTAGAACTCTCCAAGTGACATGGATAAAAGTTGTCGATGGAACTCGTCGTGATGCAGGTCGATAAGCTCATTCTGCAGTTCTGCAACATCCTCTGATATGACAAGTTGACAAACTTCGCCAGAAACGGATTTCTGACCCAACAGCTGAGATGCCAGACTTCTGTCCGGGACGTAGCGATCGAACTCCGTGAGAAGGTTTTCCAAATCCTCCGCCGGGATAGGCTTGATGACATCAAACCTGCTAATTCCAATTTGATTCCATTCTTTCAGATACTCAGTTACTGATGGAAACACTGCTGTTCGTCCAGTTACTGATGGAAACACTGCTGTTCGTCCTCCAATTTCATCTTCCAGAATTGCAGCTTTGCTTTGAAGACAGACAGTTTCCCGGAGGGAGTGATGATGTTTTGATTTCTGCCTTGCATTGACGTGTTAAGATCGTTCACTGCAGTGAGGATGTGGTTTAAGTAGCAAACTTTGAGCATCCACTCCTTATCTTGGAACCGAATGGCATCGAGATGTTTTTTTCACTGAGAAAGACCTGCACCTCTGCTCGTAGATCTACTACACGGCGCAAGAGCTTGCCGCGAGAAAGCCATCTCGCATTGGAGTAGAATAGGAGGTGTTGGAATTCAGACCCGAGGTCGACACACATCTGCTCGAACAGACGGATGAGAGTTAACTGCGCTGGATTTGATGAAGTTGACTACAACAGCAACAACCTCCTGTATCACTGCCTTAAGATCCGGAGGCAAATGTTGCGCAGTAAGGTTTTCACGGCGCAGAAGACAGTGGACGACTTGGATACCAGGACTGACTTGCGTTCTTTTCAGTGTCGGTTGACTCATCGAGTCGACAGCTCCACTTTCCCGCTTTGTTCATTCGGGCCACCACTTGGTCTTTCATATTTAGTGAAAGGTCTGCAATGCGACTTTTGACCGTGTTGTTCGATGGCGCAATGAACTGCAATATCGAGGTCACGCCGTCGCCGCATACGATTCAGGCCATGTCGAGGGCCGCAGGTTTTACGACCTGCTCTCAAATCCTGTGCTGTTTCGCTTTCCTCGCTGCGAGCAACGCGACTATGTGCGACGCCAGGGCAGCTTGCTTGGAGGCTAAAAGCGTTTTCAGTTCCGCTTTTCGGCGCTGAAAATAAATTCGCTTTTTTTCGCATGTCACGGGTGCGTCGTCTCCAGATATCTCTTCGATTTGTTTTTCTTCAGATATTCGTTCGACAACACTGCATAGCACAGCACGCATTGCCGCTTCGCAGCAACACGATCATTGATAGAAGTGAATCCCAAATCCATAGATTCTTGACTGTTGGAATACTCGCTCATACTTAAATGTTTAACAATAATACCTGCAATGTAACGTGCTAGTTTTCAGTAAGTTTAGTCAGTTTTTGATAAATTTGAAGTATACGTGCCTAGGAAGCGAAAATATTTCAAACTACTCTACTGCTACACAGATAAACTTTCATACGATCAACCCTGATACCCCACTGACCTATTTACTGAACTATTCAGCTCAAATACTTCCGTAATCAACGAATCTTAACTTAGCAGCAAGTTGGCTAGTAGCTGCGCTGGCATTAGAGCTCTCGGACAACCACTTTTGATGCAATAATCCTGTTTTAATAAGACGAACCCAAATGAAATGCGTATATGATGCAACAATTCAGTCTATGACGGAATTGAAAGAACTTGAAAAACGAAAAAAAGTTCATTTTGACAGATTTGAATCACCTTGGCACGACCCACGTTTCGACCCTTTGGTTCGCGACCCATACTTTAGGTACCCCTGCGTTAGATGGTGCCTGCTGTATCGGAATGTGTCCGTTCAACGGCACGTCACAGCGATCGCGCGAACAATCAAATCGCACGCGCCAGCATCGGGCGATCCTGCGGCAGGCGTCAGATCCAGTAGACCAGGGCCTCCTAGATAGACAGGAGGCCTTGAGTGGACACAGCGCGGTGCGAAACTGGGGCAGGTTAAACATTGACCGAACGCGGTCGGGAGGTTTCTGGNAACCAGGCGACCGACGTGGCGCGCGAACACCGCGATGAAATGGGGAGGGACGGGGAGGGTGAACTTTCGCNGAGGCGTGCGGGAGCGACGAAAAACTGAATTGAATTTCAATCGCGAAACGNGGCGCTCTGCAGCAGTGATGGAGTCAGTTGTAATTTAATTTAATTTATATGATTACGCGTTGACAAAGTAATTGTAATTGAACATTTTCAAAAGTCGCGCAATTATAATTAACAATATTGTAATTGAATCCATAGAAAATCCTTTCGATTTTTTCCTTTACCTACAAAATTATTCCTTGTCTGTTCACATGGTCAGGTTGCAAGTTCGCCCAACATGTCTTTTACAGCACTATGATGACTATACGCAACAACATAGGGAAGCATTGTGTAAGATCGCTTCGAATATTACTTGTTATTGTGTGGCGTACTTATAATTCAAAATAGTAACTGACTCCATCACTAACTGCCCAGTCGAGCGTTTCGAAAGCGCACATTTCATTTTTCGCGCAACAAAAGAAATGCCAGCGTTAAACGCAGGGTTCAGCGAACAAAATACAGGACGTCTTCGCAATGCAGCGCGCGCTGGCTTTGTGACGCACACAGGGAATCGCTCGAAGCGGACAAAAGCGTCTCACGTCAGAGGTGGCCACGAATCCGGAGTCGACTCCGGCAGGATTGTGCGTTTTTCGGATCTGAATCCGGATTGAAAAATTTGTGAAAAAACTGAACCGGAGTCACTTATCAATGTCGGCAGTAGCAGGCAAGACTATGGAGCCGGACGGAAGAGCCGGAGCCGGAAATTTGGCTTCCGATTCCACAGACAGAGTTTGTGGGCAAAGCGATTTGTGCCAATATCACAAGCGTTTTTAGTTTTCAATGGACAAAACAGTTCCGGATCCGGAGCCAAAACTTCTAGATGCTGGAGTCGGATCCGGGAGTCTGTAATTTGAGTTCCGGCTCCACGGCCCTGGCAGGAGTCCGTGTGATTTTTATAAATATCACTGCTTTAAGTGTAAACACTGTTGGATTTCGGTTGTATCAATATTTGCCGTAGTCTAAACAGGAGCCGGATTATCAAATTTGAAAAAACTTCGAATCCGGATTCAAAAATTTTGGAACACGAGCGGAGTCGGAAAATATGACTGCCACTCACCTTAAACATCGCCCTCTCGCGGAGAAGCCTCTCGGGGAGGGTCGAACGGGGAAGCTCCCGCGTGGCTGCGAGTTCCTCGTTCCAGTCGCGGGTTTGCTGCAGGAAGACAGAGCTTGGCGATCACGCAGAACTTAAATTAGCCAGTGGGCCTCGTCGACATGTGTCTTGCGATATTACTAAAAAAGCCGCGTACAAGAACGACAACAAGCGCTATGACGTATTGCACGGGGTGAAACGAGTTGAAAAGATAAGGTGGGCGTTCTGGCAATCAAACCGCACGATGTTTTCGGCAATGCTCATCAGTGTTATCAGTCGATTGCGTGAGGCCAGCTGAACAGCTGCTTTTCGCAACGTACAGAGAAGGTAAAATGTGTCAATATTTTTGAAGGTTTCTCCTCCGCGAGTCGAAAGTCGAGCTGTTGTTGTCGTCAAATGTATGACGTTTCGACATCAGCCACGTTTGGCAAGCACCCAAAAAAGCTTTCGAATGATGCAGTTTGGCGCCTTCGGTCCACAATNGAAAGATTAAGGTCATTAGAGTTCATTGCACGACGAAAGCTTTTTAATGAGTAATTTTCAATCTGGCAAAACAGTCGCTAGATGACGCTACTTCGAAAAAACGCGGGGCAGCATAATGTCATCCGGTCAAAATACTGAAAGTTCAGTCAGGGAAACAACACGCGCGCGAGGCAGCACGACAAACACGTTTTCTGCTGGACGTCGTCGACAGCTCAGCGCAAGTCAGCGCTGCTGAACGTCACAGCGCACTGCAGGCGCTGGCACGAGTCCGTTCGGTTGACAGCAAATAACCACGCGCACTTCCCAGGTGGCAAACGGTTTTTCGTTTCGCGACCGCACGAATACGTCAGCAGCTGTTGCCAATCGGCGAGTTTAACGGACGATGGGGGAGGAGGGGGTATAAACGACAGGTCGACGAACACATGGAGGGATTAACGGTTCTGTCCCGATCGAGGTCCGACGACAGCTGGCGTCGTCGCTAATCAGCGGGCGACAAACGGCACGTCGGGCGTCGCGTCAAAGCGACATGCCAGCTGTTACGTAACCGTTAAACACGTCACCGTGGTCGCTGCGACGTCATAAATGCGGCGTGACTTGTACGTGGTCGTCACAACACTTTGACAAGAACAAAATTGATCATTGCTACAGAGTAGGTAAAACGAACTTTATTGGAGAAGATCTTTTATCAACAAGTCACTACTGATAGCAGAGTTTTTATTTTCTCTACTGATTGCGGTTCCCCAACTCTATAAAGCAATGGTCCTTAACAGGTCTCTAATCTGGGGGTACCCAGAAGAAATGTCAAAAAGTGCTTTTTGAACGCCAAAGTAAACAGCTTATTCACTTTATCACAATAGTGTTTGCGCTTTAAACAGATGAGGACTCCCAAAGCCAATAACTTTAGGAATAGGAGATCCCGTGTTTGACAAGGTTGAAAACCATTGAATTCTGTACAGCAGGGGTGGTCAATTAATTTAGCATGGGAGCCACTTTGCGAAGACCGCGTTTAGCGGGGGCCACACCTTTCAATGGAAATAGAAGCAATTCTCGGTTCAAGTTAACCCCAGCACAACATTTTCTGTAAGTTAAAGGTATTTTCAGATTTAAAGTTTTTCCTAATTGCTTCCGCGGGCCACTGAAAACGCTGTGGCGGGCCACATGTGGCCTGCGGGCCGCTGACTGCCCATCCCTGCTTTCAAAGTAAACCATACAGAGAAAACGTGGACAAACGGTTCAGCTGCTGCTGCAACTGCAACGTTCCCAGCGCGAAAGCTAAACCATAGCTGACGTCACTTCCGGCAAACACTCGCGCGCGTTGCCAGTGACGACGAACGAACACGTGCGTTAACTACTCGCCCGGCGAATCGGTTCGGACAGGCTATGTAAACAAACACACACACACACACCAACACACCTGTCCGGGAATGTGTTCTTCGTACAAGAGCCTGGAGCTGTAGGCGTCGTCGGCACGGACGTGATCGACTGAGTGGTCGAAGGCTGGAGCGCTCCACGAATACACCTGGTCAGTCAGTGATACAACACTCGGAGTGAACGGCTATTTTTACAGCGCGCCGGTTAAGCTGTTGTGTAATAGTTGTTGCTGGACAATCGTTTCAAGCTTCATTCGGAAAATTGATCGGCCAAGTGGCCGAGTGGGCCACTTGACGATACTTGTGGCCTGCGGAGGCTCGTTCTCGGCATTAGTGCATGGGGTGCAAGGGAACGGTTCAGGCGCGCTCCGGCCATTAGGCGCACGCAGACCACTCGTGACTCTACAAACGCAGTACAAAGCGAGTATTGCGAAAATTATCATCGGGTCCCTAGAATCAGAGAAATCGGGACCCTACAGGTCCATACCGGGTACCTGACATTTTCCTTAAAAAAAACTGGGCATATATATATCGCATAGCCCTTTGAACGCTGGGAACGCTTCGCTGTTTGCGTGTCTGTATGGTTGCGCAGCTGCAAGCGCTTGGTGCGCGTCAAGCAAACATTTGCTCGGCGTAGAAGTTTCTCGGAGGGAACACTGGTCACAGGTCGCGGCTCGGCGCGCAAACCGCGAATCGCGCGGCAGTTTGGTTCGAATCAACCTGCCGCGCTGACTATCAATCAAGCGGGTCGGTCCGCACATATGGAACGAGCCGACCATAGTTCTTTCCTAGCACAAGCAGCAAATCACCTGTCGGTGTTAAGTTGCAAATCGATCACTGGTGGCTCTCGCGATATCAACGAACAGCGATTACTGGTGGGAGGGCGCGCTGTCGCGCAACAACGGGGAGGAAGAGAAGCCCGCGAAACATTTTAGGCTCGTTAACTTTTTTTGTGAGTGTCCCCAAAATTTTCCAGCTGCAGATAATGAAGGTCTTCCCCACCAGACGTTTCCCGTTCCATTCCTAGAGTTAATAACAACATCCCCCTCAGACATTGCTTTCGCAATTGTTAGTGTTATAGCGTGCATTCAACGCAACAGACCGCTTGTGCGATTTAAACAAACTTAAAACGTGGCCGTCCTGAGCACAACATAAAATATTAAAAGGTAAATTAACAACACAGGTATCGCACAACGACTGACAGACAACGCTGCATGAACTCGAAATTCTAAACCACTGTTCCAGGAGAACTCAACAGAAACAGCAACGGATGCACAGTTGAGGGGGAACAGCATACACGACGTAACGCGTGATTGCAAAGCAATCAGCAGAACTACTTGTGTTTATCTTTGCCGAGTAAAAAGAAGTTGCAGCATGTACTCGTTCAAAAAACATGATCAATAGTCGTACACACGTCAGGTTTTCATACATGAACCAAAAGCAAAAAGTTCCCAAATCCATGTGGCGACTGTATGGAAGGCGAAACACAGCAGGAGGCAGTTTTAAGGACGCCCGACGAAGCTGACTGGTATTCCTAGGCCTTCGTCACGACAAGAACAAAATCACAAAATTTACCTTTGGGGCGTTTTTTGTTCGCACTTATATATTTATTATATCCACTGTTTTCGTCCGAAACACGCAGAGGAACTACGTGGAAAAGCACTTTCGCCTAAAAAACTGGCTGATTGGCAGCGGCGGCGACGAACCTGGAATGGGGTGGCGATCCTTTCGAACGGGTGACGCGCGAATCGGCGTCGATTAAGGGAGGCGAAGTTTCGTTTGAAAATCGGCGAAATCTGGTTGAGGAGGTCGATCAGGGAGTGGGCGACGTGAGCACCGGCGGCCGGCTTCGGGTTGAAGTTTTCCAAGTCGCTTCTGGTCGTTGGAAAAAAAACAGTAACGAGGGAAAAAACACCCGGTTTTAAAGCACGCTGCAGTTTTTCTCTCACTCAAGTGAAGCGATAATTGTGACGAACCTCTTGGCAAAGGACCCGCAACGACGGGGGGGGCAACCGGGCAATTGCCCCTTTATCCCGAATTATTCAAAACGTGTTTAGGCCTACATGTTAGGTACAACAACAAATTAACAATGATTTTGCCCCCCCTTAAAATTGTACAACAAGTTACAATCATTTTGCCCGCTCCCATGAAAATATCAACTGGTGACGTCCCTGATCCAACCCCCCACCCCAGCGAAAAAAAGCACACGAAGCTTTTTTGTTTGATGAAAAAACGATTCTGCACGTTGAGCAGCAACAGCAAAAAACTTTCGCGGCCTCCGAGCGACCGACCGATAAATAGGATTTAAATCGGACAAAAGCATTTCGTAGAGAAGCGAAGGTAGCGCTGAAGCCAACGGCCCATGTCGATTTTGCGGTGTTCGTGACCAGCAACTGCTTTCTTACACAGTTCTGCCACTTTTTTAAGCTCATCGATGCGGTTTGTCAGTAACTGACCATGCGTGTCGGGCGCAGCGAAGCAGAACCGCATCGCAAATAAGAGGTCGGCCGCTTTTATTCGCACCCCGCGGGTCGATTCCGAGCAAGGGGGCCAGCGGGTCTTTTCTGCACGGGCCAACAAACTGCGACAACAGGATGCTAATTAAAAAAGAGGAGCTATAATATAATGGAACATCTCGATAAACCTTGCTTGCATAGAAAAAAGTGAAGTTGCGCAGTCATTACACAAACAAGCGTCACAATCATTCAGTTCGCTCACTGATTGACGTAGAAGCCCTTGTAGTTGGCTGTGATGTGATAATGCTTCTGTTCCATTGTGACGACATATAGGTAGAAGAGGTCGCCGTGCAGCTTGCGATTGCCGGGCGGAGGATTCCAGATGCTCATCGTCAAGACTTTCAAGCACTGATTGCCCTGAAAAGCAATCCCCCACCAACCCCAGTCAGCGCCTTGTTTACTCACAATCGCACACAAAGTCGTCACAAGCGTACGCCGCAGCGTTGCGAAAGCCGCGCGTTTACGACCAATAATAATAACAATTTTAACGAGTGAGAAAGGCGACTGCAAACGCACTGACCTTGCGCGCTCCGCGACGCTTTCGACAGTGACGCAACAAAGAGCGCGCGCTGTACGCAACGTTCGATCGCGATCAATGGGAACCGCTCCGCGTCACACAGCGCGTAGCAAGTCGGCGATGTTCCGCGAAGGAATCGACCGTTCAAGCGGTTTGCATTTAAATGGAAAGAAAATGCACCACCAGTACACACAGAACAGGTCTTTACCCGCTCTGAGCCTTGTGCAGTGGCGAAACGCTGAGCTGTGAAAATCACTTGAACGCGCGCTTCTGTAGTCGCTGCGCTGGAATACGCACGACGGCCGCCTAGCAATTGCGAACAAAAGCATCGCGACCTTGAAACTGCATCCGTAGTGGAGCTTTCACTCGGTAGCAAAATGTGTGTGGCAAAAAAACACCACAGAGTCACGGACTTTGCAACTGTTTTTTTCGGTCACAGACGAAATCTTTTTTGAAATGATCGAAAAATATTAAGTCGTTTCGGTTAGAATGTTTGTAAATGTAGGCTAAAAACACTGTTACGACGAGTTTTAATACAATTGTAAGACAAATGACCGAAATGTCTCAGCGAAAAAAAACAGCTTTGCAAGAAGTCGCGCGATCAGCGAAGCGGCGTGGGAGGAAGCGGCGCTACAGCAACTACTGCATGTACTTAAATAAATTATTTAAAATCGAAAAATCAACGGCATTTGTGGAAGAAATAGTAGCGTCGAGCGAATACGACCCGACGGTTCAGCGCAAAGTATCGCAAAACGTTCTGGAACGTCGTTCTCTGGGATCAGAGAATTTAACATGGAGGTGGGGAAATGATAAACTATCAGATGCACCGACGAATTAAAAAAAAATTGTTCATTTGGCAGAAACAGCAGCTCATATTTTTATAAGAAGCTTGGTGCTTCTACGTGAGAACACTGGGTCGAGTGTAAAACTGCGCAATTAGAACTTCACACCAAACAAATAAGAACTACAATACAATTGAGAAAGCTGCACGGCTGCAGTCGCAAGGCACCGGTCCTGATCTGGTTTCAAATAAGGTTGGGGGTACGTGTCGGTCAAGCTCAAAAATGTACCCCCTGACACGTTTGCACCAGTGCAGACCTGACGACTTAACGGATTTGAATCCAAACCAAGCAGCAACTTCAACGTTTCTTAAACACTTATGGCTCACGGACCCCCCCAGTACATCCTGATAAACTTGCGGACGCCTCAAGAAGGAACTTTGCAATAAATATTCGGGGCTAGGTTGTAATCATCGTAGTAGTTATCAAAATGTCTGCGAAGCCTAACCCTTTCGAAATGTCAAAGCGACGCCTTTCAACCCCATAAATCACTTTATGGGTTCACGGACTCCGGGTCAACAACCCGTGAATAAAGCAACAAAAAACAAACGATTGGCTGACCAAGCGCGTCGCAACTTTAAAAGCGCAAAAGCACAGGAACTAAATCTGAAGCGACTCTCGTCTTCGGCCGCTGAGCGCACTCCGATCCGCATTATCAGGGGAGTACGGGCCGCGCGCGCGTAAACAACGCCACGCATGCCGCAACCGCGCGAGCGCATGCATGCAACTCGGTTAAGCCACACGGAAAATTGCGTTGGAATCTTGCAACGCTTGTTATGCAACATGCATGACGACACAGGGCAAAATCATCCTTCGAGACGACGATATTGGCATTCCCGAGGGCCTTGCTCTGATCGTCTGGCCGCGGTGCGCTCTGTTTGTCCGAGTTCAACTGGTTCGCGATGCGAAAGTGGCAGAAGGTCAACGGACCGCGGGAATTTCAAACATTAGAGCGAGGATTAGCGGCTCGTGGGCATTGGCGCTGCGGTAGTAATAGAAGTTCAACGGACGACCGGTTAAATGTCCTCGTCCCGTATTTGAGGGGGTAAAATCAAGCGGCCATTAAATTTTGGAACTAGTGAGGAGCAACCGAGAAATATATCTGGCAGTCGCACCCATATCCTCACACATAAGTCAATGAGGTTGATTTTTATCTTCTTGATGATTGAAACCACGACCGTAGACAGTGGCGCAGCCAGCCCAAAATTTGGGGGCCAAAATGTTTTGACTTTTGGCGAGCAACAGTATTTTTGTTTGGGACGCCGCTTCGCAAAGCACAAACTGGCGAGATTTGCTAAAAATTTAGGGGGCATGGCCCTCTGGGCTCCCCCCTGGCTACGCCTATGCCGTAATCTTCTGACTACCGTCAGCAACGTTCCAGCGCTTTAACTTATATAACATCTACCTTCGGCAAGTCTTTAGGTACTGGGTGGAGCGGGGTCATCAATCGCTCTTTGCACCCCGGCATGATACAGTCCGGAGGGGTGCAGTCCACCGAGTCCAACACAGGAGGCTCGGCCGCTTTTTGCTGCTGCTTCTTGCGCTTGGCCCCGTCCTGTCCGTTCGACGTGGGCTTTGGCGTCGCGTCGCTCGCCGCGCTTCCGGCGGTGGGCGATTCGGGGGTGCTTGTTCCACTGCTCACGGGCGGCGGGGCGAAATCTGTGGCATATGCATGGAGGCTCGGGTACACTGGGGGCCAAATAACCAAATGGGACACCGACGAAAGCAAAAAAAAGAAAAGAATAAACAGAACGTTAGTTCACCGCCGTCGCCAAGTGTATGGAAACGAGACAAGAACGAGGGGGGAAAGCATGCGTAACAGCAAGTCAGATTTGTTTCATTTAAAAATTGACTCTATACCAGCCAATTACTCGCAAGCATACAAACTACGTCAACTATTGCTACCAGAGGTGAGCTTGGACAGGATCAGTATTGCATGTCCAGCTGGATATTTGCGATTTTGTTTGAAACATGATTGGATTTAGATATTTGTCTTCAAAGATATGTGGATCAGGGTATTTTTTATTTGTATGACTGATTTAGGATCTCACAGTCTTAATAAATTGGTTTTCTTTGCGACAGTTTTTATACTCAATGTTTTTGTCAGTATGTGTTGCACTCATCATAATCAATTATAGTTCGTGCTAGCCTACCGTAGTTTGCTTGGCAAAGTAGTAGCAGTACTCTGCTGTTGAATGCACCAAACAAGGCTAGGGCGGCTGTTCGCAACGTTGTTGCTCCAGCACCCCAACCAGAGTCAGCAAGCCACCTCAGGAGTGCGACGCGTGATGTCAACTTCTTGCGAAGTGACTCGAGGTGTCGGCGATACGTGAGCGACCTTTCCAACGTTACTCCGAGGTTGTGGTAACTGTTTTAAAATTTTAAACATGAGAGTTGTAGCGTTGATTGTCTAATCGAATAAGCAAAATTATGAGTGAAGTAGGGTTTTAGTTCGGTTATGAAAGCGTAATATTCTTTTAGTTTGGTAATGACAGTGTATAGTCATGGTGCATGCTAGAATACAAAATCCGAGTTTTTATTAACGGCTTACATGTTTGAAACTGCAAAAGTCTTGCTCTAGTTTTTCATCATTGCACGTTTAAGTTCTTATTTACAATTACAAGATTGAAGATGCGTACTTGACGTGATATCGATTTCCTGTAGTAGAATGCTTTGCGAGCATATTCAACTGTACTCATTTCACCTCTGTGGTACTTCGAGACTTGGGCAAATTCATGGATTACATTTTTATCTTCATTTTCTAGTAAGATATTGCAAACCTTAAAATACAATGTTTTAAAATTGTGGTTGCCTTTGACTACCACAACTTCAGTGTACACAGTAATATCCAGCAATAATATTTGGCTTAGATAAGAAACTGTGAAAATAAATGTGTTGGAAATGTCTGGTGTTTATTTTAATTTGTTTTTTCAGTATTTTTGTATGGAAGGCATATTTGTGTATTATACTGTACAGTGTTGTTTATACAAGTGACAGGTTTCACACAATCAACCTTTGCTAAAAGACAGTTTGCAATTTATGTACATAGTTTCATGATGTTTCTAACCTGTCGTCTATTCTCATTGTTACTAATTTAATTCGCATTGCGATTTAAAAAATTCCCTGCCCTCTAGCTTTGAGAGTTGTTCCCAGTTTTGACTGTTAAATTGACAGTTGCATGCGACGTTGATTTGAAGTGACTTCAGTACTTCAGTTCTCAATTAGGCTTGTTTAATGCTATGATTTAACTATAGTTTTCTTCTCTTTCGTTTTTCCAGGTGATTAGGAAGTATCAATTATGTGTGATAAACCATAAAGCAGTAGCTTTAAATTAAGACCTTTTTCTGATTTTCGTGCTTAAATTCCTAGGTTAGTAAACAAGAAGCAATTGTGGATTTTGTTGTGGATGGGGTCACAAAAATGACATGATGTTTGTGTTTCGTATTGAACCAATGTCATGTTCGGGTACGGATGGATATCGGATATTAAGTTTCTGAGATTTTCAGATAAAGATTGGATATGTGGATAGGCAAAAATTTTTCGGATATGGATCAGGAGCTAAAAAATCAATATCCACTCGCCTCTGGTAGCTACGCGCGCAAGCCTTCTGCAAGTAGAAACAAGCGGTGGGCTCTTTGCAGCGAACTTTTTTACAGAGGCACCGTTATCAGAAACAACGTCCACCGATCGCGTTTGGCAGAAGATTTTGAGGGGACGAAGCAACGCCCAGTTGCACGTTTTATGCAGGTATATGACGTCAAGTCACATAACGCCAATAGGAAGTCATTCAGTCATAGAAGACGCAGTGCAGCGCAGGCAATAAGAGTGAACCTGGTCGAGCGGGGAAATTATTTTTGGTTATGCTGCCGAAACATCACGGCCCCTGCACTCTGGGTTCGCGTCCCCAAACTGTTACAGGTAAACGCCAGTAAGAAAGAGCAGTGCATCAAAACGCGCGCAGACGATTGCATGACATACACAAACACGGGCGTCGCAAGGATTTTTTCCAGGGAGGGACAACAGTGGATTTGTCCAGGGGGTGGCCAAAAAGATTTTTTTCAGGGGGGAAACAGTGGTTAAATTTAATTTCACCAACATCGACACTAAGAGCAAAATATTTTTCTATTGAAAAGCTTATAAAATAGCAAAATATCAAATTTCAAAATCCAAGGGGGCCTTGGCCCCTCCCTGGCCCCTTTCCGACGCCTATGTGCATAACATATCACAGTTCAGGCAAAGAATCGCGCGAGCTTTCTCGGCCGCGCACTCGCCAGCAAGTGCTCGACACTGCAGTGGGGGAAGCGGGCCGGGGCGGAAATTATTATTACCAGCATTTTATAGATCGTCAAGAGCTACTTACCTGCGTTGATGTCGCCGTCGGTGACCACGTTGACGTAGGACAGGCTGCTGCACTCGGAGCCCGTGTACGCGTCCAGGCAGTCGGTCGAGTGGAGCAGCTCGCGGACGTGCCTCACGTGCAAGCGGGCTTCTCGCACGCTGTACGGTTCTACAAGGACAGGGAAGATGTTCGTTCTGAGCGACGGCAACACGCGCGAAACCGTTGCCTGGTGATAATCGAACATGCGCCGGCGTGACAGCGACACGGCGAAGATTTATAATTACGATTGAGCGCGGCACGCGAAGAAGATTAAACAAGCGACTGGCAATTATCTCGATGCTGGCAACGCTAAACTTAAGAGGACCGCATTGCTTCAGTTAGCCAGGCACACTTCTTCAAACACGGGTAAATGACGCAATGCCTGATGAAGACATTACTAGGAAGACGCGACCAGGCTTAGATCAGCAGTGATCTAGATTCACATCTGAAGTAAGGTCCACGCATTCCGTATGAAATTAGCATGATGATGACGTGCGCTAAGTTGTGTTCTGTAAACGGCAGTTCATCGAACGATAAAGATAGTATTTCAAATGCCACTATATTGGTTGACTAGTTAGATCTCCATGGTTTTTCGCCAACCCTATGTGACACAGCGACAATGTTTGTCTACATTGATCAGTTCTTTTGCCATTATTCTAAATTCCAGTGAAATTGGTGACTTTTGCATTGTTTCTGCTAATTAGCTGAGTCATGTGAAACAATAAATCAATCAAAATCTGTTGGTTCTCAGTTCAAGTTCAGGCGGACTCCATTCAAATTCCACTAAATACCTTCTACAAAAGTTAGGAAAACCTTTCAGGCAGGGTGACTTGCTTAAGCTGAGCTAAAGCAGCAATTGCAATTATGCCGACCACGTTTGACAGGTACTACAAAGAAACGACCAACTTGACTGGGATTCGAACTCAGCCTACCAGCACGCCACCGAAGCGGGTAGGCTGAGTTCGAATCCCAATCGGGTCGCACGGATGACTTTGAAAACGGTACTTGCGGCTTGTCCAGCCTCGTGTTCGGCGTTAGTGCCGGGTGCAAATGAAAGCTTCGCGCGTGGTGGAGCCGCTGGCCTGACACCATCGCAACATTCACTGCGAAAGTTGCCGTGTGGCCCACGGCGCAGAGTAAGTGGAGATGGGTGCCGCAGACCGCTTGTGACATTCCGAATGGAATACAAAATGAAAAATTATTTCAACTTATTCCGGCCAGCGCTTAATTTTTCATTGCTCGATTTCTGGTGATATGCAAACAGTAATTTTTCATGCAATTTTACATAAAATACTCGTCGTATGAAGAATTATTTTTCAAAATCTCAACTGTTTGTCACACTTAAAATCCACGATTTCATTTGAGCTTTTTTATGCGGTATCATGATATACAAATATCTCTACAAAAGTTAATCCATTCTAAAATAGAAAAAAAATCAGTTATTTCATTGTTCAGGTCCCGAGACCATACGGCGGAAAATCGTAGAAATGACCCGTTGATTTCTTTCCGTTGATTACTAGTGAATTTAACAACTGAAATACGCCAGCACGCCGTCAAATTCCCTTGCGTCAGCAATTTATCGGTTACAACGTTCGCCAATACTCAGCGTAGGCCACTTCGCTCTCGCCCGGCAGCGAGCAAGGCCGGCCGGTATCACCACGTCCAAAGTTCAGTCGATCGAGCGACATGCGAGCCATACGCTGTCGAAGCAAACGTTTGTTCGCGCAGGACAAACATCGGTAATGTCAGAAACGGAAGAGCAAGCGCACACGCGCTTCAAAGAAACGGCCGGATGTGCGGGGGCAGCGCGACAATTGGCACCGTCCTTGACCTTGCTCAGGCACTGCGGACTGTTCCGATACCAACGCTACTTGGGCTGCGATCTGCTTATGCGGTGCTCGTGTGGTAAGGAATCACAGCACCCCACTTCGGCATATTTCAGAGGGAAACTGAAACCGGGCCAGCATGTTTACGCCGCCGGAACAAGTCGGGTGATTTTAGTGACAGTCGATGACAACTACGTTCAACTTGTTTACAACAGCAAGGGTTGTGCGTTGGCCAAAACACATGGGCAACGCGAAAGCACTGTGTGGGAAAAGTTTAAAAGGACCCACAAACATTGTGAGTTGCTTTGTTCGTGCAGAGCAAGCCATCGATTTATCCGAAAATATCAACCAAGTCAGTTTAATGTATTCAGCCGGTTTAATCATGGAGCATGGACAACTTTAGTAATTGCTCTGTTTTTGTGTGCAGTTGTCCGCTCTAGAAGTCGTGTCACGGTCATGCGGCCGGCAGCCTAACATACCTTCAACCACTTTGATTTCGGAGCCTTCCTTCAGGCCTTCAATGCTCTTTAGCTCCGAGAAATTGTCGAGAGTGTTTCCGTTGAATTGCAGCGAGAAGCAGGTCCGATGGCACGTGTCTTCGCGGTCCATAAGCAACTGGTGAATTTCCTGGACCATTTCCTGGGGCGAAACCTAAACAGGCGAGAGCTCTTTGTCTACTACAGCAAGCGTCCAACAAGCTGACGTTTGAAGGTGATGGAAATAGATAATCGAAATATGCTCTCTGCAAAGTTACGCACTTACTCTTCTTTGTGATACTGTTTAGTCAAATTTACTGTAACTTGCATGAAAGGCTCGTGGATGGAAATGCTTCGGAATTTTAACGTCATTTCAACAGAAATCGAGATAAAATTTATTACCAACCAACATTAACATGATTTCTTCTTGAAAGTATGTTCCAAACATAAGCTACGACAACGGGTACTTGACAAAATTAAAGCAACTTTAGCTGTAGTCAACGGCGAAAACGTGCTAGGGACAATTTGCTGTGCGCGCCCAATCAAACACAAATTATTGCACAACTGACGACATCAATTCAAAACTTTGAAGCTTATAGCATCAAATCTTCGGCATAACCACCAGAAATCTGGTCGAAATTCGCGGCATTCTTAAACAAAAGCTAGTAAGGTATATAAGAATACGCCCTTGAATCCAAACATTACCGGCAGGTGAGAGGAAAATGGCCCACTGCCTCCCCACAATCATGATGGCATACTCTGTATATCTTCCGATTTTCAATAGCAGCTAGCGTTGACAAAGTCTTAACTATATTTGGACTAGCCGGGACATTGCCCGCAAGCCTTTGGTATTGATTGCACGAAATACGCGGCAATGTTTTTCAGCAGGTCCGGAAGTTTTGAACAACTGCAGTACAAGCGTAACAAACTTCGCACAACAGCTGGATCGCTCGCTAGAGGTCAGGAATATTTTTAAGCCGTCGATCCTGGAAAACATACCTGCGCCCCAAACAGCCCTTCGTCGTGTTTTAAAACACAGGAAGTAAACTATTCGTACAAAGACATGGCGAATGATTTTATGCAAATGCAATAGCTCCTGCCGAGGTTGCATATAAGCCGACGCATCTTACAAGCAAATCTTACAAGCACAAGCTTTGTAGTTTGTTTGAATGCATTGAAAACAATTCTTGACAAGTAGCACAGCCAAGAAATTTGTTCGGGAGGGGCAAGTCAGTGACGTCGTCTTTTGAGTCCGCTGTTCCTTCCGTTTATTTCTAACAGTTGAACATTGATATAAAGCATCAGTAAAAATCTTAGCAAGTTTGTTTCGGGGGAGGGCCATGGCCTCTTCGGCCTCATTCTGGCTGCACTACTGTTCTTCACTGACTTTTTCGAATAATTTCTGTTCCTTGGTATTTTTGTCGATAATGTTGGTTAAGACAGCATCGTGTGCAATGGGTTTGTCGTACGCGCGACATATCCAGGCAAACGGCTGCGCAATTTCCAAGGCGCCTCGCCGTATTTAATTTCAGCAACCTCTATTTGCCAAAGAGTCGCAAACAGAGAAACGGATCAGTTAAGACAAAAAGTCATTGTGATGTCACAGAGGAACAGCCGGGCCGATACCATATTAGATTACGTGAACAAACGCGGATTTAGAGAGGGCTATCCAGATAAGTTACATTTAGATCACAAGTTTCACACGATGGAGGGAGGACTTCGGCTGTCGCATATCAGGTGATCCGCACAAAAAAGCAGCACCTCGCAAAAAAGGAAGTTGCAAAATCTTATTTTCAGGTTGATGGGCATAGATAGTTTAAAAGATGCCACAACAGCTTGGCAGTAGCGAAGCCAGGAATTTTGTTCGGGAGGGGCCAGTCACTGATGTCGTCAGAGTTTAATCTTCAGCTATTTCGCACAAAGATCATTTCAATGTCACAGCTCAATTTCTGGCCGATTACAACAGGATATGATGTCAAATATCTTCTACCAGTCGGGATCGATCAGTTGAAATTTATATGAAGCGCCAGCGAAAATTCTTGGCAAGTTTGTTTCGGTGGGGGGCCATGGCCTCTTCGGCCTCATTCTGGCTGTGCTGCTGGGGTTGGAAGCATAGTAATGGTTGTACTGAAACCAAATAACGCCGCCTCACGTGTCACTCTCACAAAATTCATCGACTGACGTCACATGACAAGAAATAAAAGCCACAATTCACAAAAAAGAAGCCAATATTTTTGTGGGAAAGGTTGCGTTATGGTAATATACTGACTTTCGTCATCTAGAGTTATGATATCACAGTGCACCAACAAAAACATTAAATTTGGTTATAAAATCATTTTATGACTACTTTGTCAGAAGAACATACAAACGCGATGCACATCTACCTGCACTTCAAACGTTCCAACACCAGGTGCATTTATTTTGATGTTGTACAAGTTTTCCTGGACAACAATTAGTTCTTGATCTCTGCTATCAAAGTTCAGGTTTGATTTATCCGAGTCTGACTTTAACTTTTGAGTTTCTTCTTCTCCTTCTTTTGATTCTTCCGACTGCACGCTGCCATTCTCTGAGGCGGGATCATCTTCGCTTTGAATAGCTGAGTCATCTGATTCTTGATGAATCATATTGCCATTTGCAGCACTAAGATTGGATTTTTTCTGAGAGGCAATTATTTTTACTTTTTCTCCAGAAACTACAGGTTCCGTTGTGGCATCTGTAGAAATGCAAGAAAAAATTTAAGAAAAATTTTCCTGCAGATTTAACATGCTGAAGCCAACAAATCTGCCAAAAAATTCAAGCATATAAGCAGTGTGCATGTCATGACAATGAGAGAACACATGCATATACACACTTCAGTAATACAAATACATAATTCAGTGAACTTGGCAAAGGTCTGCAGAGTGGACCTATCACACAACCAAAATAAAAATTCTAACAACTTCCAAGTTTTGTATCAAGCTGCACAAAAAAGCTAACAAGTTCTACATCACAAATCAGTTTAACTTTTATTATTGTATGTACTTTCGAACTAACCACTTTACTAAGTTTAAATAAAATAAAAAATTATTTGGCATTATGTCATCAAACACAAAGATTTTCTAAAACATTGATCCTAAGGTCTATATTTGCTAACCAACTTGCGAAAGCAGTATATATTTTTATCACATAGTGCTGTACTAATAATTCTCAAAGAACAAGAAAGGTCAAGCAAAAGGTGACTCTTCTTATTTTATCTCCAGTCTGGTGACAGCTTTAATAGGACAGGCCACTTCACAAAAGTTGGGTAAATTGATACATTTACTGCTGAGAACTGACTAAAACCATTGATCACTCACTCACTAAGCAACTCAATTCATATTAAAAAAATACAAAATGTTTCAGTAAAAAAACCTGTCATTTGCCATCACACTAGTAACATTGCAAGTCTAATTAACACCTTTACACAATCAAATAAAACTTATAAGTAACTGAACCAAACAAACTTTGCACTGAACAAGTTTCGGGCGTTACAAGACTTCAACCATGTGCTCACATTGTTAGCAAACACACCCACACAACCTTTTTGAGAGTAGACCAGCAAGAGGATTAAAGATTGACCACTTCATAATTAATAATGGTTTTGAAGGAACATGATTCACCAAACCATGAGCACAGCATGTAATATACAAATTAGACATACAGGGTACCTCAGGTCTGACATGTACCAGGTTATTGCTAAGATAAATTTGAAAAAATGAGCCAGAAACAAGATGTTATTTAATCTTCTTTGTGTAAGTACATATGTTGTATCAAGTCTGGTTTACCCAGCTGAATTATGACATTGCAAAATTGAAAAAAGGAATACTGCCAACGTTTTCAGAAATTTAATAAATGATGATTTTTCAAAAAATAATCACATAAATATTGCACTATGAACAATTATGTGAAAAATTCAGTCATCGTTGTTTGAGCCAGTTTTTTCAATCTACTGCTTGGCCACACTAGATATTGGGGCAGGTATTGAGCAGCCATTCAATTGTCTCATCATCCAGAACAGTGATTTTCAAC
>JGI24159J19872_10000686_pt1 | contig 32555 bp, 14 predicted proteins | sample Ectturendosymbi4_FD_19872 | JGI IMG/M metagenome (IMG submission 19872) | reverse complement strand
TTAAGACTTAAGTCTTTAGGTTAAAGAGAGACAACAGTAATGTTGAGAAATGAACGTGAACTTATATTGCAATAGGTATTGTAATCCATGGTTAAAAAGCAGCACTTATTAACCTGAAGTTATTGATGTATTTATTTTTAATTTAAGTTTGGGTTGGTATTCACAAAACATGACATGTTGTTTAAACTTAGGCAGCAAGTTGCATATGCTAGATAAATCAAAAATTGGCAGCAGTTTTTCCATTCTACATTTTCTTGGAATTTGTCATTAGTGTAGTCCTGGAATGCCTTAAAGCTGGAATGTATTTCCACTGCTCCATTTTAGTTCAAATCAGAATGTATGTGTATGTACAGTTAGCGACTTAAAAGTATTGTATAGTGACTTAGTAGAAGTATTGTTAAGTGTCTTTATGTTCTGTGCTGTGACTGATTTTCAAGCAAGCTGATGTTATGATGCTGATGTAATTTTTTCAAAAAAAGGTTACTGAGCTTAAAAATTGTGATATATGCTGTTGGAAAGAAAGTTTGTCTATGCTCAATAAATGTGTAATAAGAAACTTATGCTGGCAAGACAAAACAGATGTTAAAACAAACTAGAACACATACTCTTCATTGTAAATAATAAATTTACAAAATTTCTATTTATTTAAATTATCAGTTGCCAACTTTCTGTATGTTTTTCAAAACTGTGGACTGCTTCAACCAGGTCTGGCCAACCTGCAGCTCTTGCATAACCATGGTACCGTACTTATTCGTGTATAAATCACAAAATTTTGTATGAATTGCTCACCGTGAAAGTCAGGGGTCCCACTAAGCAGGGTTGCGGGGCCAGAGTCAGAGTCACAGTGAGCTGGAGGTTTTTGGGTAGAGTCGGATTCCTAAGAACACTAAGAGTCGGAGTCGGATTTTTTTTCCGACTGTGACTCTGGAAGTTCAATTTGATCATTTTATACATTGCACTCCGAAATTCTAACTCGTGCCTGTTGAAATGGTACAATTACTTTTAAAAATTTTTATTGAAACAGGGACTTTTTGCAGTGTACCACGATTCCATTGATTGTTAGTTGCTACAAAATTATTGACAGCAAAACTTCATTCATGTTATGCTGAGTTGGAGTCAGAAATTTTGGAAGGTTGGAGTTGGAAATTTTGGAAAGGTCAGGGTCGGACATTTTACCCCCAACTACACAACCTTGCCACTAAGTAACACACATAACAATAAATGGCTTGTAAATTTCTGTCATTATATATCTTGTTGGTGTGTGATATTTACAATAAATATAGCTGAGCAACGGTATGTGTGTGAGTGAAGAAGAGATGGGGTGATGTTCATCTGTACCAAATACCAATATGTACGATATGGCTCTATGCAGTAACATAGTGAGAAATGTGGCTCTTGTTCTCTGACTGGTTGGCCATCCCTAGCCTAAACACTTAAATTTTTTTGTTAGATTGTATCCAAGCCAACCTTCTAAAAATTGGTTCTAATTTTGTGTCTCAGTTTCAGCATAATGCTCATGTCATGTGTTTTGAACTGCAGTTCACATCTTTACAATTAGCTGAGTCATTGCTGTTCGGTGATGGCAGTGTAATGGACATGATCTGTGTTTAAAACTACCGTCCGTGTGTTTATCTAATTCTACAAGCCTTAGCATGTTATTTAAACTGCAATGGACATGATTGCTTAAGTCTTGCTTTAGTATTTCATCATTTCACCTGTAAGCGTTTGCTTGCAGTTCACAGGATTGAAAATGTGTAATTGACATGAAATTGATTTCCCAGTAAAACACTTTGTGAGTAGATTTAGCTGCTTTGCCCTTATGGTACTTTATCACTTATCAGTGAATTTTAGTGAAGTAATGAGATGCTACAATCACAATTAGAAATATATATTGGAGTAATTGGTTGTGAATAAGGTGTGAGAAACATTTCCTGTATGCATGTTACTGACATCTGTGTTCACGTTTGGCAGATACAGAGTATATATTTTCTCTTATCAAGCAACAAAATATTGTTATCTCAGAAACTAAAGCCAATGCAAGGAAGCAAATGTCATTTTCCGACTCAGCAGCCCAAAATTACCGAAAAACCATCTTTGGCACACAAATAGATATCTTTTGTGCACCACTGATGATGACAAATGTTTTGTGCTTATTCGTTCCTTGTTGCAAAATGAATACCCAGTTTTGTTACTTTTGCAAATGTGACAGATTTTGAGCATCAATCTGTGCTTCTGACTGTTTCCTGAGGAAAATCTGAGTGACCACTGTAACAGTGTTGTGGTTTGTTCAGGTTCATTCTGCAGGAAAGAACAACGCTTTTGCTAATTCGTCGAACACACAGATTTTGTTTCCTGTCAGAGCAAGGTGATATTATGCCATGTTATTTTTTCTTGGCTGACATAACTCACACATGGCTGGTGTTGCATTGTGTCATGCATGCATTTTAATTCACGAACTTGTGTGATACGGAAATAATCTGAAAGTGCATATGAATTTAAACTGCTTACATAAAACAAAGAAACAACAGTCAATATACCTTGCAAAAATCCATGGGGTAATCAAATTTCATTAAGTGATTTAAATAATTTGGAACGCTAGACTCCATGCATATTAATACCTTCTTTCTGTTGTTAAACTGAAATGTTTTGAATTGGTCGCAGATCTGCATGTTTTGATGACTGATGTACAGATATGTCAGTTATGTTACGTGGTGTAAGGGCTACAGTTGAGCTGAATTTTTTTACTTGCTTTTTTTGCAGAACCACTGTCAGTACTTCAAACATGAATGCTTCAAAGTCGAAATTGGGTGGGGCTGAAGATTTTACCCGTTTTATATCATCGTATGAGAACACGGTGAATTTTGTGCTGTTTCCGTTTCCACTATGTATTTTGTTGTGCTTGGAAACTGAAATGTACAAAAGTTTGATGGGCCTCTTCTCCATTTCTATTATGGAAATGTGAAACCGATTTGGTAATTTAGTCACATGTTTTTGGTGGCATTAGGGAATTCAAAAGGAAATTTTAGAGGATTTGGCAGAGTGTCTATTGAATAGAAAACTCTTGACATGGTGCACATTATATGTATGTGTGCGAAGTATGTCGCGCTGGACTGTTCTTTTGGAAGCTACATCTTTTGCAGGTGCAAAACAGGCAAATGTGCTTTTGTAAGCCTTTGTCATTACTGTATTGTACTCTTGCACACCTGTCTGTGTCCATTTTAGTAAATGTGAAGAAACAACGACATAAAACAACGGTGACGTATGTTGCCTGCATTAGATTTTCAGGGCCTGGATGATATAAGATTTAAGTTGACTGGCCAACTAACTGACTGTTAAAACGGACAATAGGTGGCGACGTTAATAGTCGTAAATGCATGGATATGCTTTTGCGCAATTGCCGGTAGTACTAGGCAAGCCTGCATTACAAAGTAACCATTCGCCCACCACGGCAATACTGGAAGTTCACACGTAAGAGTTTTGGTTCAAGACCTATGCAAAACCGGATAAGTAACGAACTAACTTTCAAAGCATGAGGCATTGTAACAGAAATCAAAAACTTCCTACTGACATGCTCCTTTCTTGCAAATCAAGACCAAAGAATATATAGCTCTCTGTGCTACGTGCTACTCGTAAGCAAATTAGTACTGACAAGCATTGCTAGCCAAAAACCTGATTTAACAAATTACACTCATTAAAGAGTCACAAAACACAATACGTACAACTGAAACTCCTTTGAAATACTTTTCAAACAAAATCTGGAATGCATAAATCCGATGCAAAAATTTCCAGCATGACAAACCTATTGTTTTTGCATATTTTGTAAACACCATCTGGTTGAACATCAAGTTGTGACCGATTATGAGCCTGTTTCTTGATTATGTAGAAAAATTGAGGCGAACGACTGGTTGAGCAATCATGTGGTAAATTTCACAATGAAACGTACTGATATCGACACTCCAGGAACACCTTAAGCTGTCTTTTGGCACAGATATCCACCAAACATAAACACTGGAAGCAGAATCCCAGTCATCACATCTCTGAATCAAAATCAATCATTTCCATGCCCGTTTTTCCTCTGGATAGGCAGCTGTCCCAGGAGGACTCGAAGTATCCCCAGGACCACGGTTTTCAGCAACCTCTGATAGTTCTGCAGGCATCAAACTAAACCAGGTCTGAGAATGTCACTTGCTCTTTAGCCGACCTCTGAGCTGCTTCCCAGCCGGTGTGGGCAGCAGGACCTGCCTCGCCAATCTTTCGTGGTGCATTCTGGGCACATGGCTGAATCAACTCAGCTGGGGTCTTTTTATTTGGAGAAGTGGCTCAACATTTAGGGCTTAACTAATTTCATGGCTGCGCACTTTGTCACCAAGTGTTGCACTGTGAACTCGTAGCGAAAATCCCATTTCTGCCACTCGCACTTGGGTTAGTGTTCTTTCAAATCATTATCCAAGATTCATGACCATAGGTGGGAATCGGACATAGACCGATTCAAAAAATGACAGCTTTGCTGCGGTGTTAGGAAGCTCCTGTTTTTGACAACATAACGACAAAGCTCACGCAGAACTGCATTCGCTTTACCAATCCATGTATGAATCTCCTTGTTCTGTCTTCCGTCACTCGTGCATACCTCCCCAAGGTACAGTACTTTGAACTTCTTCTGCAATGCATTGTCGCGCCCTTGATGCGTCCGCTGGCTTGAGTTTCTAGTGAGAGCTCTTTTCAGTGATGATTTTCATTCCGGCTTGGCCACACGCAGCTGCAAACCGATCCAGGGCATGTTGAAGACTCTGTTCAAAAGATGCAAGCAGTACCAAATCGTCCTCAAAAACAAACTGTTGATCACTGCTGCTTCCAACAGTGACACTCTAATCGGCGCGGTTATGAGTGTCCATCCAAATATTCACAATGACAAGGAGAGGTGACAGCAAATCTCTTTGTCAGAGTTAACAACCCCTAGTTAACGGTTTTGAATTAAATCCACCTGCACGGACAGAAACTTCTAAAGAGGAATACAATGACTTGACCGGCAGCCGTCAACACCGAACTCCTGCAACACTCCCCAAGGCTTTACTCGAGGAACCCGGTTGTACGTTTTCTCAAAGTGAACAAACTAAGCGTTGGCATCTTTAGTGTACTTCCAATATTTCTCATTTGCTGGAGAGTGAATAATTTTGTGTGTAGTGTTACAGCTTTGGTTCAATTACTTCGACACGGTGGTTTTTTTCTCTCCTGTCTCCCTTCATATGTATGGGAATGATCACCCCAGTTCGCCAGTCTTTCGGTGCACTCCACGCACACCACGCCACTTGACACTCACATGTCAGCCAATAGAAACTCCTTTTCTGTTCAAGGCTTTGAGCAGTTCAGATCAGAATCAAAATCAAGTCGATTAAGTTGCAGTAAGATTCGATGCAAATTGAGTATTTGACAATGTGGTATGAAGTCCGCATTGAATATACTGTAATAATTTCCTGCTGAGCTATTTCGAATCTTAGAATTTTGTCAAGTTATATTGAGTCCTTCATATTTCCTTTCAACAATGGTACGTTCATCGGCTGAAATTAACCGCATTTGAAAAAATAAAAAAAACTCTTTGCACTTGTAAGATCGCAAAAATGTCAATTTCACTAGTGGGCACACCAATCCCCGCCCCATTCGCCTGTGACCCTGCCCATCAAAGGAAGTTACTTTAACATGTCGCTGCAAGCCTCTTTGATCCCGACTAGAGTCAAGTTGAGTCTTAGCAAGAGGGAAGGCGATTCCAGCCTGTTCCTCATAACTGAATCGAGTCCTTGCAATTCACTTAACTGCCGTCAGTCCCGTCACACTTCTATTCCTTGAAATTGTCCGGTTATTTTTTAGAATTTGATACATTGCAAATTTGCTCCAAATATTGTGCATTACCGCTTACGGTTTCCACGTAAATCATTTAGAATGGTCCACTAAGTTTTCTTGTTCACCCCACCTTTTTTCCTGAGAAACTTCAAATCACTTGTTTCTGCATTCACATGTTGGACTTTGTGTGAGTTGCAGTGCCGGTGAAGGAATGTTTTTTTAATTCGATACGATTTTTCTCGATTCAGTTTTAAAAACGAGGTTATTGGGCATTAACGTCCCATTACAGTTTTATTTTCAAAAGTCGTTAATTTCTCTTGGCTGCTTTTCCGCTCGAAACATTGTTGCACTTGAATTTAACTCCAGGTTCTGGCTTTCGCCTGACCACTAAGTTTTCCTAATTAACAGTTATACCCTTGAGACGTGAACGGCAAGAAGCAGAACGACCGTCAGCTTTTCTCAAATCGTTCGTAGTAGCGTCGTATTGCTTGCATTCCGTCTTCGCCACATCTGTTGCGAAAAACTGGATTTAATCCCTTCCCGGCCTCCACCGCTTGCTCGAAAAATTGTATTGCAGAGCAACGCAATAGCGCTGAGCTGCTCTAGGTTCTGCAAAAATTTTGCGTGCAAACCAACATGCTATGCGGAAAATATAACCGCTTTTACTGCGGTACGACTCCAGAAATGTTAGGCAAATTGGACTGCGTCGGCCCAGACATTCATTCAGTTTTGGAATGACGAAAGCTGTTATTCGGCAAATTAACGGCGCACTAGAGTTGGTCAACGCGTCCGAAGCTATTGTAAATAAACTTGACATTTTTAATAAGCACGTGTTGGACATATGCCGTTGTAAAACGTTCTGTTTTGTGTGTTTTTATCAACCTGCGTTGTGCAGGTAATGTGTGTTTGTACTAGGGACTTCGCGTCTGCGGACAAAAATACATTATTATTGTTATATATGTTATCTTACTTTTTCGAACAAACCACCTTCCAGCTAAATCGGCAGTACACAGACATCATTCTGAAGCATCATCGCAAAGGTTGATGTTATTGTAAAGAGCGGTGTCGTATCGTTTTTGGTCACTACAACTTGCTCACGGAAATGATGATGGAACTTCAGGTCGTTATTGAGCCACTGTTGTTTTTCAGACGTCCCTTAAAGTTAAAAGAAAGCGAACTGTAGTTCCTCGTGATTCCCTTCAGACGAAACCAGGTTAGTTTCAGTGTTTGTACCAGTTCTTTTTTATGTTTCTGATTATTAGCGATTGCTCCTGGAGTGAGAAGTTCTATAAAACAATAATTCTTCTAACACAGTGGTTCCTAATATTTTNTTAATTGTGGTCGTNTAAGTACATGAATCTTTTCTTACGGACCCCCAGTCCAAAATTGTTTAGTTTAACAATATGCTGTATCTTCAAAACCAGACGTAATCGGAACATCTAGTGAACTGAATACATCGTGGTCGTGTATTTGTTGACTTAATCGATACCATAATTTTGCTGACTAGTGTATCGTGTAAAAGGAGGCTATTACTCGCAGACTGACTGTTTCACCTTTGCAGATCCTCTGGGACCTGCGGTTCCCACGTTTGGAACCACTGTACTATCTCATCACCGGTCGTCTGTATTGTTTTGTAATATCCGGTACTTAAATGACTTCGCTGTAGAACTTGTTCCAGTGACGCGTTGGAGCGATAATTACATGGGATGCTATTAAGTGGCGACATTTCAGCTGATGTAGGCGAACTTGCGAAATTAATTATAATTACCTTTGCTAAATACCCGATTGACATGAAGTTCATTAATCGAGCTGTTTAAGTTTATTAACTTGCTGTAACTCGCAACGATCCTCCTGACTAGATTATTTTATTCTGTCCATGTAGTCTGAGGCCTTATTAAGCGGTTTCCTGATTTTTTAGGTCTGTAAAAGGCTTATTTTACCAACTTCTTTTTCAACCGTTAGCTGTTTGATAAACTTTGTTTTTTACTGCACCACTTGTCTGCTTTTTTCCTTGCTGTATACGAAATTTCTAATGTTGACCTAGAACCGGTTTAATAGTGGCAGANCATGCGTCCTTCATGCAGTTAGACTTGGTACGATTGTCGGNCGGGTTATAACGAAGATCTGAAAAAGGTGTTTGCGGTGGTGAACTAGAATGATTGTGCGGGAANGCTTCGCGTGCNGTGCTCTCAGGGACTTGCCAACATTGCAACGTTCCCCGTAAAAATAGCTGCAAAATTGGCCCATGTCGCAGCGTGAGAGGAGACGGGCTAACTTGAGTGTACACAGCGAGGGCAACTCGTCCCAAGCGGCTGTACAAAGCCAGTAAAGTGAAACTTACAGTTGATGTAGAAAGCAATGCATCTTTCCAGTCCGGACACTTGAAGCGAAGTTGTGCAACTCGTTTTTTTCGCTGAATGCTGCAGAATGAAATTTTCATTGAGCAATCAGTGCTGCTGAGACTTCAAACGTTGCGTACATTTACGTCGGATCTTTCGAAATTATGTTAGGTTCATAATTCCTTTCTTGGCAAGCTCGGGTTGAATGGGATTATGCAATAACGCGATATTAACACATTTTCGTGCAGACTGCATCACAATTTCCGATTCCAGTGATGAAGAGCTAGATCCAGACTCCAAACCTAATTCTTCCAATACAAGCCAATGTGAGTTGTAACCACTTACGTGTCGTATTTCAAAAAAAAACGTGTGCCTGTGTACGCTTACCGAAGAATCTGTTATTAAAATAACTGTGGTAAATATAGCAGTGGTTACATTTTAGAATATCTATGTTCTGCTTAAAACATTACGCGCTTGTATTCTCTTGTCCTTTTGTGGAGATAAATCGAGGTAACATTCAACAAAAGTTTGGTAATCTTGATTGATGGTTTTTTAATTAAATCACTCCCGTAAATGTCTAACCATCAAACAATTTTCTGTGAAATTATCGTACCGTATAATGTGATAATAATTGTTATTCGTTGATCGTTCGTTGTTGCCACGCGGAAGGGTGTTGAGCTGTCGGCAAGCAAGACGCATTGTTCCAGTGTCTGTCACGCGAATGCTTTTCAGTTGAAAGCACCAAGTTTTCTGTATCCTTTCGGTGAATCAGCCGACTGCACTCTGTTTTCATCTTTTTGGGATGATTCAAACTTACACATGTCTAGATTCAAGTACCTACTCTCCACAATGGGGGTACCCAGAGCTACCCCTGAGAGGTAGCTTCGGGTCCCTTCTTATGGTTTTGCTAAATTGACTGACAACTGGATTTACTTTACCTAAAACATTATGCTCTTTATAGCAAGCTAAATGTGATTGTTACAAGGTATATGACATCAGTAACAATAGATCTGCGGGTCTTTGATGTCTCCTTGGTTTAATCATCGCTAAGGCTGTGGCATCGTAGCTGGATAGGCGCATGGGCGGGCGATTGGGGCGATCGTGCCCCCTAAAATCTACGCAAGTATCTTTATGCACCATGATTTTTTACAATTCGGAAAACAGCATTCGCGATAGAAGGCCATTTTTCGTCCATTGTTTTGTCACAGCAGTGTTATGAAGTACACTTCATTTCTCTTGCAGTAGCGAAACCGATATGAGACTTGACTACCACATATTACTGAAATGGCCCCCTAACTTTACTGGCTGGATCCGCCCCTGGACAGGCATGATGTTACTTGTAGAAGTGAGAAAAACGTGAACTACAACAACTACTTTCTCGTCAGAATAATCAAACCGGGGTCTGTTGTAGTGTAGGGACCTAAAAATAACTAAGCTGTAATCAGTAGGTGCATAATATCCATAGCTTTTGTGACTGTGTAATCATGCTGTTAGCAGCGAGTATAATTCAGATATGACAGAGGTACGCAAATAGTGGGTCGCGAGACCTTTCATTCTGCGTAACGAAATAATTTAGATTTACCATAACTATAAGCATCGCGTTTGTGTAATTATGTACTACAGCTTTTATAAACCTATGATTTTCAATTCATTGTTGCGTAGTGACTACATAACTAATACGTGGTAGTCTAGCAGACCTGTGTCACCCGCCATGCTTTTTCGCATTATAAATTAAATAGGTAGGCTACTGTTGCATTTGATTTCAGTTCTCCTGATTTGACATCACAGTACATTAATATACTTTCATATTGCGTACCAGTACTGCAAGAATAAGCTACGTTGAAAGCAAATACTGATCAAGACTAGTAGCAAACCTTCGGGTAGCCGTCTCACAAATTAAACCTCGAATTGATTTGTTGTGCTCTAAACGCTATACACACAGACCATGATTCTCATCAGACAGAATAAATGCAGTCATTTACTGTTTTAAGTGAAGTTTCATACGATTTTGTGCAAGAAAATTGCTACTGTGAATCGTAGTCTCAAAGTTGAAATTTAATTATAAACGATTTTCTACAAAATTATATGCTCACGAAATGTTTGGGCCGCAAGAAATTAGAACTGTTTTTTTAAGGTCGCGCCAAACAATATTTGCTGACCCCTGAAATATGATACCATTGCAGACCTAAGTGTGAAATGTATGGCACGCAATTGTTAAGTAGGATTTTTTTATTAGACACCATTAGGCTTGCTACCAAGGTTAAATAGATTACTGGCAAAGGTCACTAGGAACCAACGTTTATTAGCGGAAGCATAACATGTAAGCAAGAACTAATTGGTAGCCAAATAGCTACCAATTAGTTATTACTTTTGCATGGCAGAACATTGTCAGGCGGGTATATAAAAGCAGTGTAAACAGATGTGGAGTTTTCTTGAGGTTTTCATCTGTGGAAATAAATTTTGTTTTCAGCACGGTAACCAGTCTTATTTTCTACTGAATTTTTCAGGTTAAATTGTGCTTTACTTTGCCATTCATCACTGCTTATTATGAGTGCAAAAGATAAGAAATCAAAAGTTTCCAGCTATTTTAATTAAGCCAAAGGTGAATTTCTTGCTAGAAACCATACTATTTCTTAGAACAAAGGACGTTTAAACACATCTTGTCATTTGTATTAATGCAAATCTGTGCACGTTAGAAAGAACACATTAGAGAGGTGATCGACTATGTGTTTTGCGCTCTTTGCATGGCTTGCCCGGGCAGATCTGTTAGCTGGAATCGCCAAGACTACAACAGGCAAAGCATGCAACGAATGCAAAACACTTGGTCGGTTGGGACGGGACTGTGTCAAAATGCTGGGACACAAATGTAATTTTCCATGCAGCCGTTTTCTTGATTCCGGTCGTAAGAAATAACAGAAGGTCACCAGGTATCAACAGCAAAACCAGCGACTGCCTTTCCAGAATTGTCTATATTAGGATCATCTTGAGCTATACGCTTCTGCTAGTAACTGGTCTTTGAATCGTCTGAACCTGTGATTGTTGTTTTTTACTGATTTTCTCATAGTAAGAGCGCTGGTTGTAAAAAACTACCAGATTAACATACTGAAATGAGTTTGGATATTCTTTTAGTTTTGTGTACTTGATATGTTTCATTTTCCATTCCACCAAGGCAATTAAAAATATTAATGTGTAAAAACGAGCAGAAGCTGGAGCCATGTTTGAAAAAAGAGAGCTCCGGAGCTAAACTCATGAAAACCAAGAGCTTCGGAGCCGGAGCCATGTTCATAAAAAGAAGAGCTCTGGATCCAGAGCATTTTTTACGACCGCTCCGCTGTCCTGTTTACAGGGGTACTGCTTAGGATCGGTTGAATTTCGTTGGTGCAGTATGTAGTGGGATGCAGCTAAAAGTTTCCTAAGGGAAGTTAAGTATGTACTTAACTTCTGTATGTTAAGTGTGTACTTAACTTCTGTATGTTAAGTATGTACATAACTTCTGGTCAACAAGATACAGAAAAAAGTGACTGGGCAACAAGATACAGAAAAAAGCACCACTACGCGGAAAATGGATAAAAGCTGCTGCTCTGTGTTGTAGAACTTAATGTCTAATGTGAAATTTTTGTTTAGGTTCTGTCGATCAACTATCTAACGGAACCACCACTGGTAATCTCACCAGGTACGAGTTGAAAAAAAAACTATTTTTCGTTAATGTGAACCGCTGATGTGCAAACCTAGCGTTGAGTGTTGTAGCAGGATGGAAAACAGCGTGTCGCCTTTGTCATCCAAGAAGCCGAAAGAATGCCCTTCGAACCAGTGTTCGAGGAACTGCGTCGCTGCACAGGGAACTAGCGGTATGTGCGATATCGGCAGTGCGGTTCATCCGTTGCGTTTGCTTGTTGTCGCTTGTAGAAGAAACCAGCCTTCCATTTTTGCGCAGTACTTCTTGTTGTTGCTAGAAAGGAACCGTGCTCTCGTCTGCATGATCCTAGATACGGAAAACCGGTTGAAGTTAGCGAAAATTAGCGCTGATGACTCTTCGCCAATGCACGTGAAATCTGCCTCGGACAACGTCTTAACTGAACTTACATATCCTGCAGGTCCGCGCACGCTGATTACCACTGCGAAAAAGCTTTGCTTTCAAGAACAAAGTCAGTGGCAATTTCAAGCCATCACAGTACATTTGAAGTCGATTCGTTTTGGCCAGTATCACAATAAGAAAGGAACTGACCTTAGAGTGAGTATTCAATCCAGCGGGGTGTCGTGTTCTGATTGCTGTTTCTTGTTTGGTACATTTACCTTCGAAAGTAGTTGTGAGTCACTTTTGCCCTGATTGGAGAGTATCGTATACTATAATTTTTTGAAAAGCGGAACGTTCTGTTTTAATAATAACTCCTTGTTTAACTTCGTTTCTTCAGTTTAATTTTGTCAGCCATTCAAAGTTCAGTTCAGTTCATTCCGATAGCCAATGGCCGCTTTAGCAGCGTGCACGATCGTTTGTCAGTTATTCCGGTTCCAACAGTTTCTTAAACAATCTTCGTGGCTCAAGCCAGTCCATGAGTGAATATTGAGGAGGTTTACATTCAAAGGAGGTTACTTCAATGTTTCAGGTTTCTGAAACGGACATGCGAATGTGTAGCGAGCCATACATCATTCGGATCCACTGGTATGGTGTGGAAAAGTTAGAGCTTCACTCTGACACTGAAGATCCTTGCATGTTTGTGTTCGTTAAAACAGACTACGTATCAACGCTAAGAAATCAATTACGAATGGAACCAGGGAAAACCCACTATTTTGATCCAGGGGGCGCGGGTAGGTAACAGTTCGAAGCATGATATTTCGCTTTTTGTGTTGTTATTGATCGACATTGGAAGCTTACACGCAACCCGACCAGGCAAGATGATGCAGCTGCACCAATCGCAGGAAATCGGTGGGTAATTTTGAACCGAACTTGTATTTCATTCGTAGTAAAGTCGGGGTGGCCAAGTAATCGTGTTTAGAAACCTTGTTACAGTATTGATTTTCATGAGCCGCAGAAAAGCTAATACGAAATACTTCTGTTGGCTAATGTCTTAATTTTCTGACTCCTGTGCAAGGGTGGATATTAGAATTTTGGGGCCTGAGGCAACTCCCAGAAGGGGGTTCAAAACATCGCCAAAGGGGCGCTGATCCTTACGTTTGCTTACGTTACATCAAAATAGGGGTCTCTACATTTTGCACATGCTACACAGAAACTTTATTCGCTGGAAGTAAGTTAAGTCTTCATTTTGTCTGAGAATGTGCTTCTGCGTGGAAATTCATTTCACACTGTAAATATTTGAAGTCATTTTATTTTAAATTGTTCTTTGAGAAGACGTTGAATTTTTTTTGGGGGGCCTTTGGCACATTTGCACATAGTTTTAGATTTATTTTTAAAAACGTATGACTTGCTTCAGAGCTTAATAAGTGTAGCTCTTGAGTGGTTCACAAACCAAAAACAATGTAAAAACCAAGTACGAAACTCTCAAAGGTGTTCCCCACGGCATCTCTGAAGAATGGGTGCCCGAGACGACCGCCTCATTGCGTTCCCCTAATATCTACCCCTGCCCCTATGCCTTTTTGCGTGTGTAAACCTACTCGAGTTTCATGTGTTTTTGTGGAATCTGATAGCTTTTTCATAGTCTTGAAAAGTGGGACCCAACACATTGCTTTTGAGTAACACCAAGTCACACGTGACTTGTTGCATTTTCCAAGCTGGACAGTGAATGCGCGCGGTCTTGTTGCGCAGTCATATATTGCTAAGTAAACTTTGTTCAAGTAGTAAGTCCCGACGCACCCTAATGACACGCGCAGTGCTGATGTCATTGCGAAGAGAACGGAAAATATGTCCGCTAAAATCCGATATAGGAGCGTTGATCTATTGTCGGTACTCGTCAGGCATTGCGCGATTATCCAAAACAAAGGCTTATTTATCGGACGCGGAAACTTCCAATACTTGCCACCAACTTGAAAGTCATCTGTGCACGGTCTAACTCAGATGACATGATGGTACTTATTGTAAGGAGTATTGTTACTAGATTCTTGAAAATGGTTATCACCGGATTTTTCGCTGCGGTTTCAGGCCTCTGGCATTGGTTCCTGGTGCTGTTCCGATGATGTAGACTCTATAGAGCAGGTTCACTCCATTTCCGACTGCGCCACACATCGGGGGTCCCCGCTTCATTGTCCACGCGGCCCCGTTTCGGCCTTGGGGACCTCACATATGGGGTGTAGCGTGTGCCTGAGCTGTGGGTATACGACCAGCCTAGATGGTGGTGGAGCGATCTTCCGTTTGTGGCGCTGCAGAGTGCTCTGCAAGCAGTGAATAAAGCACGAGTGTTTTGGCGCAATGCGAATATCAGGTCGTTTGAGCGCTCTACGTTCACCCAGAGCCGCTTGTCAGGGTTCTCTCAAAGTTTTCCAATTGCAACAGTAACATTGGGTTACCTTTTAAGTCAACCATTTGGCCTGCAGTTTTCTAAAAATTAGTTGTCTCATTTTTGAAACTAGAAAAAATGATTTTATAAGCTGCAGTTATCTAGCTGTTATTCCAGCCGTGCAAAATGCCGTTCAGGCGAAATACTTTTTTCAGTATTGTCGCACCTTCCAACATTTTTACAGAAAATTGTTGGTGGTTGGTGATTGCTCACCGAATTATTTCACGCATGAATTGCTCGCACAGCCTCAGAATTGAAGCGTTCGTTGATATTGCGGGAATTATTTCACTACAAATTATTGGATTCAGGATTTTTTAGATTTTTCCACTTGGAAGTATAATATTGTCGCGGGACATGTTCTTCATGTTAGAACGTTTTCCAGCGTATATAAACTTATGGAGCCTATGTTTCGTTTCTTACATAATGTAATTTTTCTGAAGGCAACTAATGGCTGCTATGCTTAATAATTCCTCTTACTTTTTTATTTTGTAAAGAGTGGTTCCTTTTGTATTGCAAGTAAACGCTGTCCAGCATTTTGATAAACATTTTTAAATGTTTATTTAGTAATCCATTTTTGTCCACAAACATTTTTAAATCCACAATCAACAAACATTTTTAAATGTTTATTTAGTAATCCAGTTTTAATCCGGTTCTGTCCCCGTTGAAGGGGAGTAGCCGGATTTCCTTTATGACATGATTAACTTAAGGCTATTCCGTTTCTCCAGCTTGCTCGATTAAGGGCGTTTACCTGCTGCAATCAGATCTCTCTAAATCTCTTCTACTTGCCTCCATGTCTTTCCGTGCTCCGTGGTCTTCCCCGTTCTCTCTGACCGTCCACTTTGAAACCCAATGCCTTGCTTTGGGCATTATCCTCATCTCTCAAAATATGTCCGTACCGTCGCACCCTACTTGCTTTTGTCAGATTTTTCAGTTTCCCCTAATACAAGCATGTTCATTAATTTATCGATGTTCTTTTCTTCCTTCAGTTTCGCGCCACCCATTGTCCTTGCCGTAGCTCTCTCTCGGTTCGCCTCAGAATGACGCTTCGTTCTCTCTCAAACACCATGTCTCACTGCCATACAGCATTGTCGATCTCGCGTACGTTAGATGGACCCTTCCTTTCTTCATCTTCAGTTAAAATTTTTTCACATGAATAAATTCCACTATTATCTGAATTTCATTCTAGCTACTACCTCTGTTTCACACCATCCACCAGGATTCGCCCCAATAACAAACTGTTCACTGTTCCACTTCATCGCATAACCCTCAAACTGGCTCCACAGCTCTTTCTACAACTTCGCTACACCGAGAACAGACAAAATTATTTGCCAAACTGGGGATGACTTCCTTGATTTATCACTGCCAATGACCTCGGGGTTGTGAAAGTCAACCCGATGATCTGGGTTGGCTTGCAAGTGCCAGGAGACTGACGAGCTTAGTGACAGTGACAATTGGCGGCAGCTGCAGATTCTTCATTCTTTAATGATTCAGGAACACAAACGAGAGCTGAATGCAAACAACCCGTCGATGCCTCTATGCATTTTAACTTGTACCAGAGCTTCATGCCTCACCCATGACGTCACGCGCCATCACTATCGGCACGCATCTATCCGAGTCACGTGACTGCCTGTGGCTCGCGCCACCTCGTCACTACCGTAACAGCCATTCGCGTTTTTCTTTTTTCACAGCCCTTTTGTCCTGAATGACAATAGAATTTGCAGCAAGATCACTGCAGTTCTATCGCAAATGTACTGATGATGGTCGCGGAAGGTACCGAAACGTCTGCGAAAATGTCGTTTACAAGTATTGTTTTGGCCGCTGTTTTCATTATTTCCCCCCCTTTTTCATTAATTTTAAAAGATTGAAGACACTGTTTGTTTTTTCACCTAATTCATCCAACTACTGTTCAGTCTTTCGTCTCATAGCTCTCTCAACCACTTTCTTTGCTTGTGTTTACTTGCTCTTGTATCGGGTCCTGTTCTCCTCAGTACCATTTCGGTTTCTTGAAGAACGTGGATCATCCAATATCAGCGAGTAGGCCGGCGCTCATGTAAACAAACTTAGTGGACTCATATAAACAGACTTAACACCCGGATCTGTTGATGTGTGTTGTGATTGCAGATGATGAAAAGTTTATCGTCTTCTTCATTGATGCTGCTTGGTGGGTCAACGGAAGATCCAAACTTAAAGGAAAAATCGATTTGATCAGAGCAAAGCAGAAACAGAACTCGGTAAGTTTGACTAATAATACTTTGAATTCTGTCGCAATTACTATGACTATGCTGCTGTTTTTGGTTACAGTGAGTGTACGACATATTTTTGGTTGCGCTTGCCAAAGCAAATTTCTCCACACATCTTAGTAATTTCCTCTGTTATTTTGATGAATTTCTATTAAGTGGATGTGCTTGCGTTTTACTACGCACGTACGTAATGAGATTAAGAGGGAAGAATGACGGAAACCGTAAAAAAAACAATGAAGAAACAGCGATCGCAAATCGCGAAAAAAAACTGTCTGCGATAACGTCACTGAAGAATTTCAACTGTGGTTTTGAAGAACTTTTTTCGGGAGCTGCGAACTGACGAAGCGACCATGAGGTTGACAAATATTGCTCAAGCGGAACTATTTCGCAGCCCAAGGAACCCACCGCGGACTCCCACTACTATTGCAATGAACACTGTGATCGTGGCCTGCACAACCGCATCACCGCGCCAGGTGCGTTGTTGGTTAAGAACATGCTAAGTGTGTTTTGCACTCCTCTTTGGTTTTCAGAGGTTATTCAGTGTGAGACAAGCGCTGCATTTTACTGTTTTGTTGTTGATGCGCTCCGTAACTTTTCTTTTGTGTCATGTCTCATTCTAACGTGAAACCGATGGCGTTTGGATCTGCTGCGGACCGTTCTCAGCTAAGTAAGCCCAGTGGAAATATTCGAAGAGTTTTTGAAAGCTGAGTTGGCCTTACAGGAGAGGGCTGTTTTTCAAGCATACCTCTTGCCTGAAGTCGCTGTGGGTGGATAAAGTGTGCGAATTGCGTTTCACCTCAATGTTTGTAGCAAATTGCACCGATCAATGTAAGATCAAGCTTCTAGCACCCTTAAGGCCCGTCTACAGGACGTTGCAGGGATTAGGCGTAATCCTTTGTTTTATTGCGTCGGGCAATTCGCGCTGTGCACGGCTCGGCAACTCCTTGACGCAATACAGCAAAGCATTGCGCATGGCAACTCCTGGCCTGTCCGCACTCTAGGCGGGCCTTCATCTTCTGAGCCGTGTGCCCTGTCTGCATGGACTGGCCCAGCAAAACGCACTGGTCCCAAACAATCACGTGCTTTTGAGCCACTTAAGTGTTATTCCGTTTCAGCGGATTACGTCAGTACCTCCCACACCTGAACGCGCTTTGACTCGTGTGACCAGGTGCAGGTTGCTGAAGCTGGCGTCGGCACCACCGGCGAAAAATTCAAGCGAGAGCATAATTTTTCACCCGCCTTTCTCTGGGCCACGAATCGAGTGAGTTGTAGTTTTCGTTTTGTTTATGCAATCTTTTCCATCCTTTTTAGACTACGGTGTCGCACAGTCAGCAGATTGCAGGACTTGTGAAGCAAACTGGAAGCTGGGATTTGAAATGATTACGTAGTGTGTATGACAAGGATCTAGTGCAGGGGTTCACAAAGTTTGCCTCAATACCCCCTCGGCGTATTGAGATTAGATGTTGGGGGTATTTCACAGTGGTGGGAAGTAAAGTCCAAATCCTTATTCTAAGAACTTGGACTTGCTTCCATCCAGATTGACTTCGACTTGATACCTGTTGATTTTGTAGCGACCCCCTCCATTTGAACCCGAGTTTGACATTTTAAACTCTTAACGCAGTGGCTTCCGAATTCGTTTTAAACTTTGTTGAAAAGGCGTATGCAAATTGACGAGAATTTGACATAGGGGTCTTGAGGCGTTAAAACTTTAAGGACCACTGATCTAGTGGTATCTCTGGACAAATTCGGCATCACCTGCTGGAAATCACTGTATTTACCGGTTACTTGTTCCTCGTTTCAAATCTCGCACTTTGTTAAATAGCCTTTCAAAGTAGGCTGCATGGAAAAACAATGAGTGTACAGACCAAACCATCCCAGCCTATCAACATCAAGGTCTGTTAGGCTTCTTAGTGATGCTACCTTCCAAGCAGAAATGATGTGGATATTGAAAGTAATTTTATTCAATTCATGTCAATATCTGAGAATCTCTATGGTATGCACTGGGTTTCTAGTGTGGACTCTTGTGTTGTGTTGTTGAACCTATTAATGTACGGTCTCATTTTTTACATTTACAGTATTTTTAACCAGAGCAATTTCAAAATTTGTACAATTGTTACAATTGTAACAGTTACTTCGTGGCTGTTGCATTGGATTCGACTGGTCATTTAAAACCGTTAAAAAGTAATTGAAAACCTTTGAAAAGTCACTAAAATTTTAATTGTTGTTCTGCATGAACCCTGCCTTTGTTTTGATGCTTCATTTTAGAAGGAAAATTCATGCATCACTAAGCCCACATTACCATCTGACTCGTTCTGTCCAGTTCGTAGCATAACTTCCCATTAACTCTGAATTGCATTATCCAAACCCTGCTGGATTCGTGTGGTAGCTAACTCTACGAGTTCGCAATGCTTTCGCTGTGCCAAATTGCAATGTTGATTGGGAAGTTTTGTTTAACTGTAACATGTTTTTGAGTAAAATTGGAATTGCGGTTTTAAATACGCAAATATAAGATTCAGTAAATCTAGTGGCTGGCCAACTTGTTGTGAAGTTCCGAATTTTGAGTGCTTACTTGTATGGAAGTTTTCACTTCCCGCAGCCACGATGGCAATACTTTCTCCCGACGGTATTTCTTTGAGGGTTCGATGGTTTCAAAAAGTTCATGGTGAACTCAACGGTCTAACAATTCATCCAAAAACGTTTATTTCCAGATTAGCAATTTTTCCAGCTCCCCCAGCTAAGGGGGGTATCAGCGTTACCAACGAAGATCAGTTCTGTCTTAACGACGGAGAGTTCCTGAACGACGTCATCATCGATTTTTATTTGAAGTAAGTTTTCAGTTGAAGCCTGGTATGAAAGCTGCGAAGTTTCGTTGAGGTTTGAATTCCCAAACGCCTCTGATTTTGTTAACTTGCTACTTTAAGACATTTCGTTCATAATCCAGATCATCGAGCTGAAGAAAAAATACGTTTGGAATGATTTTTTGGTGGAAAAAAGACGCTTGGAATGATTGCTATCCACAATTTTGGCGCACATCTTATGAGTTCTGTTGGTACGCAGATACATCATGGAGAAGCTGTTGAATGAAAAAGACCGGGAGAGGTCACACGTGTTCAGCTGTTTCTTCTACAAACGTTTCACCCAAGCTGCTTTCGGCAAAATGAAACAACAGGAAGACAAATCTCTTACGTAAGCTTCATTAACTCTTATTTGAAAATGGAAGCATCGCTGATGCAAGAAAAGGCTTTTTTGAAGGACGGGAAACCATTTGCCATGAAAATTTCCTTTGTTCCATGGTTTCTCATACCAGCTATAATCTCCTAAGGCAGTGGTTCTTAACTTATGGTAAACTTACCCTAATTTTACAAATTCTAAACTGTAACAGTTCGTTAATTTCGTATTTTCAACAAATGAGCACCATTGAGAGTATTGGAGGTAAATCTGGTAATCTTGTTCGATAAAAGGGTAAGATGTGTAAAAAAGTTAAGAACCACTACTCTTAAGGTTTTAAGTGAATCGATGGGTATTGCTTTATTTGTCGGGAAAGAAGCAGTAAGCGTCAGGACGTCGCGGTTTTCAAAGCATCACCTCCGAATTCCAACCTTTAAATCTGCCACTATCGCTACTCTGCATGCCCCTTGCATTTCTTGCTTTACTCTGAAAAACGCATTTATTGCCGTAACTGCGCAAACGTCGCCCATATTTCCTTGCCTTCGAAGATTTTTGCAACGTTGGGAAGCGGCTTCCCTACATACTTCATTCTTCTACGCATATACTTGCTTGGATTAATAAACGGTTGAACAAGTGGTTCAAAGATCTCAATGCCCGATTGTAATAATATATGGAGGGGGAACCAGATTCCACAGTGAAAAGACTCAACCGTTGTGAAGATGGAGGTTGTTGGGATTTTTGGCGCACGAAGATGACTTGCTAAGTGGTGTTGCTGCAGACGTCGTTAAATCATGTCAGGCTGTTTGGTAGTGCCGTCCGAATTTGCTTTTCATTGAAAGAAGATGTACATTTTCTTCATTGTGGTGTCCGTGTGTAGAGTGCTTTTACTGGTAAACTTTGAAGATGTTTACACTTACATGTTCAGGAATATGAAGCACGCACGCATACGCTAGCGCTAACGCACAAACGGTGACGTTGATAAACGTTTTGTATTCAAATTTTGCTTATCCGTTTGTATCGGTATAACTGAAAGTAGGGGTCAAAAATAGACTGCTTGCAGTGGAAGGATGTGCAGAGCAGGTTGACCAAATAACTAGTGACGTGTTATTTCAACTATTTAGGTTTTAAAGCTACCGTAAGACTTGTGGACGGGAATGACATAAATAAACAACCTTGCAAGAGTGCTGCTTCACAATTAAGGAATGCGTTGGGTTTTCCAGCATTTTGTGGCGCACTGGGTAACGATATGAAAAAGGGTTGTGTTAAATCGAAAGGCTGATGTATACAGCGTTACTGTGTGTGTCGCAGAGCAAATCCCTTTTGCATTGCAGCTACACACCGAACACCGTTTTGCGAAAGGGATCGGTCACTGCTGCTTCGGAGGTGGCTTTGCTGTCGACGCGCTAACTGTTTCGTGTGAACGGCGACCTCGCGTTGATTTTGAGATCGTCTCTGTGTGAATATGGGTGTTCGGTGTGTAGCTGCAATGCACCAAGCGCGCAACGTATTTGAGAAATTCAATGCCGCTTTCACAAAAGACTGTTAAAATTTGTGCTATTACGCCTGTTTCCTGATAATATGCTTTCAGTGGCAAGCTGTAAAAACTAATTTAACAAGATCTATTTTGAATTTTCCGCCTTGCGCTCTCGTCTTGGTGACATTGCGAAATGCAGTGCACCACAACTAATTCTTCGTGCAACGCATTTCTTCGCACATCACTTTAACATATTGAACTTTTGTCAAAAAAATCTAGTAAGACGGTTAAAACTTCTCAACTCAGTTACGTAAACATGCATTTCTTGAAAAGTATATTTTTTTCAAGTGTTCATTCGTGTGTAGAAAAAAAAAACGATAATTAAAAGTTAACTTGTATTTGATCACAGGTTTGTTCTGGCTCTAACAAACGTGTGTAGAGAGAAGCCTTCATTGATATATGCGTTTGACTCCCTGAAGCTATAATTTCAGCAGCCCTACCCATTGCTCTTGTAGAAGTTACCCAAGATAGCGAGTTTGAAAAAGTCGAAAAAAGTTTTGTTTAAGCCGAAGTTCATTTCTATTTTTCAAGGCTTGCTGAGCGGCGCTACAAACGAGTTCAAAAATGGACGCGAGGAGTCGACATCTTCTCGAAAGACTTCATCTTCGTTCCCATCAATGAAGCTTCTCATTGGTTCCTCGCGGTCATATGTTTTCCACGTCTGAACGGACTAGAATGCGTTGATATAGCAACAAACCAACCAGTTGACCTTTGTAATTCCAGTGAGTGGTCTCCCGCGTTGTGTAATAGCGCAGAGTGACTGGTGTCCACATTCTTGCTTTGGAGGAAGAGTAGTGTTTTTTTGTGTATACTTGACGTGTTAGTCTGTTCTGTGTGATAGTGGGGCTGTCGTCGTTCACGGAATTAACGATACTGACTGAGCTGTTGCTTGCAAAAGTCTGAACGGGACATAGAAAGTTGTTGCAAAACTTTGGTTAATTGTGCAAGCGCGTGGAACGCTCGTGCGCGACAATCATTCTTGCTCTTTTTCGCCATCAGCGCTTCTGCTTGGCTGTAACTGTAAGGTAGTTGGTCTGTTTCGCATCTGACTTTGGTTTGATTGCGTGCAAAGATCATGCAAGCACTTTTCAACGCTTATACTGGCGAAGAGCGTTGTTACTTCAATACATTTTTTCTTCCTTGCAGCACAACCCGGAGACTCGATCGTTGTGAAACGAACACACGCCCTGAGTTCTATTGAAGCGTACAACGATCAAGACGAGAGTATGGATTCTACCNTGGAAACTTTAGCTGTGTCTTCTTCTAGCGCAAACAATANCGAAATCAAGAGCGAAAACACCTCATCACCGATGGAAATAGATGGGGCTACTAACGACGGGCTCGAAATCGATACTTCAACTAGTTCCTCGTCAGGGACGCCTGGACCGACCTGGTCCATTGTAATTAACAGCGGTTCACTGGAGAACAATGACACACACGAGAAGGAATCGAACTCTGTTCCTGGCACCCCATCAGTCGTACCCAGTGAAAATATTCCGGATGACTTTATCAGTGAAACCTGGACTGTTGATGAAGACAGCCGGAAAGGTCGTAAACAGGACGTCAAATGTGCCGATAGACTCTGTTCAAATGTTGGCGACACAATTCGCGAATCGGTTTCGAAAGCAAGCGCTCAACACAACGGCAATCAAATCTTGTGCAGTGGTAAGTGTGCGGTTCAGGTAACTTCTGTTTTTAACCTAACGTGTTTGCTGTTGGAACTAAACGCCGNATCAGCATGTATCTGCATTTGCTTAAAAATTTGGAGCGTAAACGACCTTTGTTCGAGAAGTGTGTCTGAGTTGCAGAAACTACAGTNGAAAGCTCTAGGTTGTCTGTAAACTTTCGAGGAATCAGCTGACTTGGCTCTGCTTTCACCTTTTTTGCGATGATTCAAACTCGAACGTATTTGTATTCAAGTAAGTGCTCTCCGCAATGGGGGGTAAGCAAGGAATCGATCAACAAACTTAATAGGTAATCGATTTCACGTCAAACTACGCACCCTCAGACCTTATTCAAATATAAAAGCGACTTTAACTTCATATAATCATCAGTTCAGATATCCTGTTGTTGTTTGGCGTCTGTGCTGCTGCACCAGATGGTTTAACTCGAAAGGTCTTTCCCGATCAACCATTGCGTCCGTTTATTGTGGAAATGATTCACACTTGTGTCATAATTTAATGTTTGAATACGTACCACAGTCTGTAAATGCTGGTATTGTAGTTTGGCGCTGGTGAGATTGGCGCAACGTGTGACGCTCTGCAAGGGCGAGTGCCGCGAAGTCATGCAAATAACAAGTTGGTTTGCTGGTACTGTTACTATTATCCCATTATAAGTATTTAAGCTTCTATGTGAAGACTAAATATGCGAAGAAGTGCTATATAGGAGGATATGTGGTTTCTTGTGTCTGATAATAAACTTTCAAAGTTCTTAGTGGTGCTTTTGTTCGTGAACGTATTTTTTTCTCGTTCAGGCCAAGTGAATTCGCCGCCTACCCCCGATCGTCTTCAGTGTCGCCAACCTTGCATTCTTCTCTTCGACTCACTGCGCGGTCCTTCCAGGGGAAAAACCGCCCAACATCTTCGCGAGTAAGTACATTTCTTGCCACTGACAATTAATTCTGCGAGTTATATTAAAACGTTCGAACCCTGCAGATAACTTCAGCATTTTTCTCGATGGTGTCGACGGACGGATTTGAAATTGTGAAGATCGTGCTGGTTACATGATAATCCTGTACCAAGATTTAGCTAAATTAAGTGACAAGTGGATTCGATACTTATTTTCATGAACTGATAAAACCTTCTATTCTTCTCGCAGTTACCTTAACATGGAGTGGAAGTCGAAAAAGGAGAAGCAATGCGGTCCGAAAGTCTTCAATAAAAATACCATAAAGACGCGCTCACTCGCTGTGCCCCAGCAAGATAATTATTCCGACTGTGGGATCTTTCTTCTGAAATACGTGGAACAGATGTTCAAGGTGCGATGAATAGTTTTGGTAGTAGTTGCGCTGACGCACGATTTTGTTCAGACCCGGCCCGGTGTCAACTGCAGGTCCAGCAGCACCGAAGCGGGCGGCCTGGCCCTTCATGCTTTGGTCAGCAGTATTAAGGCATACGAACTGTATCTTGCAAATATTAAAACGTGTTAAAAGTTTACTGACTTAGCGTATTCTGGTAACTTACTGACTTAGCGTATTCTGGTAACTTTTAACTATTAGCCAGGCGAGTCGTGGTTCCATATTGAAACCGTGTTTCCCAACCCCTTCTTTCTCCCCTATGAAATTGTCATGACCCGTGTCTTTTAATTAAGCGAGACCTGCATTTCTGGCTTGTTTTCCACTTTTAACCAATAACCACCTTAACATAAAATTTACTGGCATAAAACGTTTGTAAAATTTGTAGAAAAAAACTGATTCCCGACGTCACTCGGCCGTGCCGTTGATGTNAGGTTGTGACTGGGAATAAACAAAACATCCCGAGTGCTCTGAGCAATATAGTTGTTTATTTCTCACCCGTGCCTGCATTGTCAAACAAAAGTTCCAGGCTGCTCAATTGAATTTGTTTCCGGTGTAATGAGGTCTGGTCGTTCGTAAATTTTGAGTGCATTCTTCGGAGGCATGACTTCTTAAGGACATTTGTTGAGTGTTTTTTCGCATTACCCTCGCGCACTTTCACTTCGCAACAAGAAGACCACAAGAAAATGTGTTTTCTCTCAAAACTTCGCACCCTCGAATGTACTTTCGCTTTACCTGCAATTGGAAAATCAGTCCTGCTAGATTGCTAGAAGGTGGTGGCAGATAACAAAGAAACGGTTTACTAAAGACTGATCGGGGAAAAAAATATTTTTGGTTGCTACAAGCTCGTACAAACCCCCTTTATTAAAAATACGAATTAAGACAAAATGACTGTCGTCACTGGCAGACCCACAAAGCATCAGTTGGTTGCAGATTTGCTCAGTGCCAATCCATCAACGCTGGCCTTGCTCTCGTCATGTGCACAGCACCTGTGTGAAGAGAGACAGACCCACTTCAATTGCTGTTGTTTACCTGTTCGATTGCTGAAGGCTGAAAGTGTTTAATGACTTGAAAACGAAGAATTCGATTCATCCGGATCAGTGTTCCCTTTAAGGTGTAAGGTGCGCATGCATACTTCCAGACCATNTGCGCAGTGAAATCTCATTCTCGCGCACTTGCAACAATGCAAATTTAATATCGTATATATATATTGCATAGCCCTTGTAACGCTNCACTAGTTGTGCGTCTACATGGTTGCGCAACAGCATGCGCACCTAAACAAATATTTGCTATGTGGAAAATTTTCTTGGAGGAACACTGACCTGGATGAATAAAATTCGGTGTAAGGTGGGAGTACTTTTGTTTAGCGGATCATTTTTCAGCTTCCTACCATAAACATTGGTGCTGGTATATTTTCAGCTTTTAAAAGAAGATGCAGCTGCTGTTAACTGTATGGTGCTGTGCAATTGACTGCTAATCGCACACAAGCAATGATCGAAACAGAGTCGTGAAGGCGATGGGATAATCCTCGTGGCAACACGTAACAAAAAAACGATTTGCAGCACACGCAGGAAACATTAATTTCGTGTTGACTTTACATCGTATCTCTTTCAACAGAAACCTATAAAGCACTTCGTTTTTCCGATAAAGGACGTTGAGAACTGGTTCGATCCATCCGAATGCAAGCAAAAACGAACAGACATCTACAACATTATTCAAAAGCTTCATGAAGAACAGTCGGATAAAAAGGAAGGGAATTGAAGTTTCCAATCATTCCGCCAATCCGTGTCTTGTGTTGTCGTCATTACGGAACCGCAGTCAGTGTCGATGCATAAATTCCGGTCTAGGTTATAAACTTTTGTTCACTTACACCGCCGTCGAACACGCGGCATCGTTTTATTGTTTTTGTTTACTTTTAAAGCATATGCTGCCGGCGTTTTTCAGGTCATTCTTTTGACGTTGACGCCTCCGCACAGCTATTTGTTACGCACGATCCATGGAGTTTGACTTTAGGCGATTTCGATTGGTCGCTTCGGAATTCGTGTTTTGCATCGTGTTTCGACTTGCGTACTTTGATGTGACTGTGCGATTTTGTGCTGAATGGTAGGTTTGCTTTGCACGGAACCAGGTTATGCATTCGAATTTAGCGTTGGTGGTGATTCATAGCCGTCGACGCAGTCCAGTTTTGATAATACCGGTGCTTGAGTGCGTGGCAGTGCAAAAATTCTAAGTGCTGCAGTATTCGTTGCTAGCTTTCTGAAATGAATATTTCCAGCGGATCATGCAATCACGTATTGCTTGAGCACTTAGTACGAAAAACTCGTGCGTTTAAACCTCGTTCTTAGATCCTTTTTATTGTCCTTCGGGTTTAGCATCTGCACCAAGCTTGAAGTATTGCCACTGTACTTCGGCTCCTCATGTTGTGGCAACATGGTCATATTTCAAACTTTTTGTATAGGGAACGATTTTGTGCATTGTTCAAAATGTAAGACTTTCTGAAAAGGCAATAATGCGCTGCAAAAGCGCTGGTTTGCGAAAAATCGACGAAAAAAACTTATTTCTTCACAAATGGAGCAAGAAAGATGTAGGCAGCTTTAAATATGTTCAATACCGATAACTGCTTGCTGCTACAACCTGTCAGAAGGTTCATCCCTTGTTTTGTCAATGAATCGTTTCAGCTTTTTCGTATGTCAACCCAAGCCTCGCGCGTGAAAAGCAGAGCTATGCCTCTGCGTATGTATCCATGTTCCTGAATTATGGGGATGATCGAACTAAATCAATAGTCATGTTGAGGAAGTGTTTCGGGATTAATGTCTCATTTTGGAATGCGTGAAAATTACTAAAACTGTTTTGACCGCCTAGCCCGACTTTACAAACGAGCCAACTGAATGTGAACAACGCATTGATATTATTGTCAAGGAAGCCCTGTTAAATTCAGTGCACAGCTTTGTATAGCAATTCACCATTTTCAAACATACCAAGACGAAATGATTTATTCATTGTCATAGTAATGAAAAAAACGTTACGAGGAGTGATATCAAAAGATCTCTGCCTTATTCGAATAAGATAATGATGTGTCAAACTTAAACGTGATGNTTGTTGCGTCTCTGTATGACACCGTATTCGGCGCTATAGTTTGTCGATCCCAATCCTGAATGGTTTCATCACCAGCTACCAGAAATTTCCAATTTGATAAAATAGTCAAGTTTGCTTTGGTTGTTTCATAAATGAAGCTGCACTGTAGCCGGACACAATGCAAGACTGTTAAGAACAAAGGAAAGCTTTCAAATCAGGATCGGCGAAAACGCGTGAAAAGCGAACGCAGTCTGCAGAGCGTGTTGTGGTGCAGTAGCAAGCTGTGCGGTGTTTACTGAATTTTCTTGCCTGTTTACGTTTAATTGTGTGCGCTCTCGTTACGCCGTTTGTGAAATTTTCATAATAAATCCGACGCATGTTATCGTTAACGTGTCTCTCTGATGGTTTTCCTTTTGCAACACTGGGATGAAATCCCCTCCAGAGCATGTCCCATTCTGCCTCCTTGTTTTTTTTCATTCCTGTTAAGCACTGAACCTTGCCACACTGGGACGCAGCTTCCACACTTCGTCGCGGAGCCATATGCTCCAGTTTCACGGGTCTGTAGCAAGGCCTAGAGAGAGAGGTTACCTTGCCTGTAGTCAGTGATTGCTTTGTTCGGCTCGTAATTTATTTCGTGCGTAGGAAGACAGCGTGACATGGAACCATCATGGTTGTAATGTAATACCCATGTCATAACTCACTGTCTGACCTCAGCAATATACAGCAACGCGGCTTCCTATGTCATGAAACGTTACGGGTATCGATAACAACTTAGTGGAACTGAGCCGTTTCCCACGAAGTGCATGGCGTCTGAACCGTCTCCAGAAAGTTTTCAACAGGGGACTTGACACTGATTTGTAGCGTTTCATATTGTTTCGGGGAGCTTAGCCCACCAAAACCCCCCGTGGCAACAGGACTGCACGGCGCGATGTGCTCGGTACACTAAACGAGCTGTTCTTCTGTGACAGATGAGCATTGGTTTGGATCCGGATTGTAAATCACTTCAAAAATTGAAAATCAGGACAGGATTTGGACTGAGTTATTGGAAAAGAATTACGGCATCTTTGTTGTTAAAAAACAATATTTTGTTCATTTTTTGTATCATTTGCACTTTGCATTTTTTTTTTATTTGGAGTTTGACTGAGTTTTCAAAATAAAGGACTGTATCTGGATCGTAAAATATGACGGTACGCTCATGTCTGTCATGTGGCATGTGAAATTCTCCGAGTTATTTTGTCTAGTTCCAGCAAGTCCAACACTAACACTGTTTCGTTGTGAGAAGGTGGCGTCAAAACGCTGTACTTAAGTAAGGGAAAGAGCCAAGTGCACTTTTCCTTGTGGCCTTATCGTGCACCTGTAATATGCAGCGCAATAAATCTTGTGGTTGTCAACACCNCAAGCTTGGCAAAATATGGAAAAATGTGTCATGCATTGCATAATAACTTGGGTGGAGGCTTGCNNTTCACGNACCGTTGTTGACTCTTGGCATTGGTTTTGACTTCTGACACTCACAAATTGAAGTAAAATTATTGAATAATAAAACNTAATACCCAACTTCAACTCTGCTCAATATGCCAAATGTTCGTAGGCAAGGCCGTCCCTAGCAGGTGCGGGGCCCAACGCCAGACCTAGGCGCGGGGCCCTTCTGAGCAGTGGTTTTATGACATCATCGTGTTTAGTCAACCGTGTTACGGTCGTGGTAGAGCGCAAATGTAAGCACTGACACGAGAATTGAGCACGTTTGCCAACGTTCAATAATAGTGGAAATTCGCTAGTTCTGACGGTAGCGTTCTTTGTTAACAATGAAATTCACATGGCGTTTCTACTCAATTCTCAAGTGCAAGGTGTATCTGGCAAAGATGAACAATCAACTGTGTCGGCCTGGAGATGGCGCCACATGTAAATAAATGGTCACCGCTAGATGGTGCACATAAGTAACGAGTCACTGTGATAGTTATCCCTATATAATGATAGTGCAACCTAGTAGTAGTAAAGTGAACTCAGTGAGGGAGCTCTATTGCTGCTGGTTCGCTTGTGCTTGCCTCAGTAGTTGAAGGCGATGCAGTCAACTGCAACACTACCCAAACACCATGGCGCGGGGCCCAATGCAGCTGCATCGGCTTGAGGCCGGGCGGCCCTGTTCGTAGGTCATTTAACGAGCCGAGCGCGGAAAATCTTGACCACCTCATCATCCCCTGTTATAAGCCTGCTTATCCAACATCTGATACGTATTGCTATGATTGTAAGATTTTAGTGAAACTGAATCCGCAAGCACCAGAGACCGATTTCACATTTTTCGCTTAGGGTTTGTATTTGGAGAGGTTTCAAAACTAAATGTGACATATGTGACGTTTTGTGTGAAGAGTTTTTCATGTCAGATGTTTAGCATAGCCATGCTGATGTTGAAACAGAGTTTGGTGTAGTATCACTGATTCTGATGTTTTTACAAATTATTGCTTCTAAAATGATTTTAGCAATTTGCAAGTTTCTAGAGACCGAAAAATATTGTTAACTGCCTCTTTCGGATATTTATCCAGTGTGATTTACTGTAAGAAAGGTCACTGTCTTGAAACAGTGAAGTTTAACGGCTGCATACTTGAGAGATCACAATATAGTCATGGTTTGTTTCGTGCAAAAACGTTGATTAACTGGCTTTACTGTAACGTTGGTTGTCACATAACCAGAAACAGACTGCGTAAAATTTACGGATGCAAGTGTAGAAAGTTACATTTTCAGGCAAACCTCTGGAAATTTTTGCCGAAGACAAACAACAACAATATTGTGGAGACTTAGTTTAGGGATGGGCAGTTTTGCAAAAGACTATTTTCATCCATTAGTAAATAGAATTTCCATCAAAACTTTAGAGAAGTATTGACTTAGCTATACATTGTCATATAGCTCAAAACTTGATGACTTGGCTGGGAATTAAAGATAGTTGATGCATATAGCCTTGTTTCTTGTATGTAACGACAAGGGTGACCAACAAATTCAAAACACAATATAGCAATGTTTTCATCTCAGTGCGAAACATTTGCTTTACAGGTAGCCTACGCATGGGTGGCGGAACTATTTTCAAAGTGGGGGGAACAAGTGCACGTCAAAAAAACTAGAAAATTTCTGTGATTTGGATTGGCAAATGTAACGTCACAAGCATTGAACTATGACGTCATTAATTTTTGTCAGCATGTTTAAGCGATTTCATTCGAAATTTGATTAGCCCTCAACGACCCCTATCTACACAACACCCTATCTATCATACACTACTGACTTGAGCACATAAATGTAATTGGTTGTTCTTAGTCTTACACACAAACAATTTACCTTAACAATGGACCCAATACGAATTGTGTTACTTAAACTTATTTAGGCAAAATTCGAAATTTAAAAGTGGGAGGGCCAGGCCCTCCCAGAAAAGCGTGGGGGAGCCTAGACCCATGCGGCCGCCCAGGTGCCGCCACCTATGAGCCTACATAACACCTAGTTTTGCTGGACATTCTTTTCATGTTATTTCAGGTGAAATGTGGTACTATTTGCCATTTCACCATTGTTCATTTTGATTTTTGTTTAATCCTAAATATATTTTCGTGTCGTCATGCATGTATAACTCCAGAATAAAACTTTTGACATTAATTTCTCCTATTAAAATTTGATGTTAAACATGAAAAATTTGATTGTGAAAAAAGACTGAGCTGAGTAGCATGACTGATAGAAGTCGTAAGGCAACAGTCACCAGCATAGGCGTACGGGAAGGCATTTTACTGGGGAGACGGGTAAAATTTGCCCTGAAAATAACAAATTGCCCTAAATATAAACAATTTGCTCTGAATGGGGCCTGAAACCTTATGTAAATCTGTTCTATGCCGCTGAATTCGTTTATAACGGCTTCGCCTATAACGCTACATTTTGTTCGGTCGCGATGGAACCTTTTACATGCATTTCAATTCGCTTACAACGTCAATTCGGTAATAACGTTCCTTATAATCCCCTAGAGGTGCCGTTATAGGCAAAATCTGTAGCTACCTTGCTTGTTAACTCAAAGGGGTGAAGTTTCTTGCATGTTGTGTTCTCCCAGACAAGAAACTTTACGGTAATTGCTTTTACTGATCCAACTATGTACGCGACTTCGATGACGCAATGCAATGTTTCAAAAGCGACGGTTCGTGATCGCAGTCTGACTCCCTAAAACTGTCTGTGTTGGTGACCGTTCAAAACAGACCTGCTCATAACAGACCGCTCAAAACAGACCGTTCAAAACAGACCAGTTCATAACAGACCATGTTCATAACAGACCATGTCCATAACAGACCAGTTCATTACAGACCACGTTCATAACAGACCACATTTCAAAACAGACACGTTGAAAACAGACCCATTCATAACAGACCCATTAATAACAGACCACGTTCATAACAGGCCACGTTCATAACAGACCATGTTCATAACAGACCCATTCATAACAGACCAGTTCATAACAGACCATGTTCATAACAGTCCAGTTCATTACAGACCACGTTCAAAACAGACCCATTCATAACAAACCATGTTCATAACAGACCACTTTCATAACAGACCATATTCATAACATAACAGACAGTTCATAACAGACCCATTCATAACAGACCATGTTCATGACAGACCACGTTCATAACAGACCATATTCATAACATAACAGACCCGTTCATAACAGACCCCATTCATAACATACCCGTTCATAGCAGACCACGTTCATAACAGACCATGTTCATAACATAACAGACCCATTCATAACAGACCAGTTCATAACAGACCATGTTCATAACAGTCCAGTTCATTACAGACCACGTTCATAACAGACCACATTTCAAAACAGACCACGTTCAAAACAGACCCATTCATAACAAACCATGTTCATAACAGACCACG
>JGI24159J19872_10000684_pt1 | contig 32590 bp, 15 predicted proteins | sample Ectturendosymbi4_FD_19872 | JGI IMG/M metagenome (IMG submission 19872) | reverse complement strand
CCGGTTTAATTCTTTTGTGTTAGTGTTTACGCTTTAGGGTTTGGTTTCATTAAACTAAAGTGAATGTTTTCTATGTATTAATAAGGACAACTGAAAAATATGAGTTTAATAAGATTAGGACTGCTGGAGTGACTGGAAACACCACTAATTATACAAACAGCCAGGGCGACAATCCCATATGTTCAACCAGAGATGAAATCTCGCAGCCCTCCCGGCCAATTTCACCACGAGCCGCCACTGCTGTCGGCAACATTGATATAGTTCAATACATGTATCTTCGAATTTTGAAAGCTATGGTGTGTTTTGGATATAATAATGTTTTTGAAGATTTTTTTACCGTTATAAACACCGTTTGTGAAGCGAACAAACAACCGTATAAAACATTTGTATTGCATAGACGTTTAATCTTTGAAATCCTTGTCTTATTTCTTCATTCCACATAAAAAAATTTAGTTTCAAATGTAAATAAAACGGTAGCAGATTTCCGTAATCAAAAGGTAATTCAGAAAAAGAGAAGTTAATTCAGTTTAGTACTAATTTTTTAATAAAAAGAAAAACAAATCTTCTGTGCATATGAAAAGTGGGTGATGAATTGATCGGTACACAAGAGCAAAATTTTAAGCCATATGATAGGCCTACGCCAGTGTCTAAAGAAACAAGATAAATTACAGCGGACATGCTTCAGAAACTCTCGTCCAAAAGTGTGGTAAAGATTCGCAAAAGCCACAAAGACTGGCCCCGGCAAGCGCCCGCCTCAAATGCAGCATGCGCCTGGCTTGATGCGCTAAGAAAATGCAACCAAAATATGCTCTCGCGAAAACACAACTAAAAATAGTTTGGATAAGTTTTCAGGAACTCGTTTTTCTCAGTAGTTCGACGATCTGTTGCAAAGATCCTGCCAGAAACTAATTTATACGCATTTATTAAGCAAAGTCTGCAACTGTTTTTGACTCATAACGTGTACAGAAACTAGCCAGAGCTTCCGCACATTCACGCCAATACTGAGGCGAACGCATCATTAAAAGCTGCAAGTTCGCCGTAAATTGAAAGGCACGTAAAGCCAAGCGGATCGAGTGGGTCGATGATGTGATTTGTGATGCAGAAGTTGTTTTTGATGCTATTCTCTCGGCAAGGTTCATGTTACACTGGCAAGCTTAAGGGGTGGAACGAAAATAGCCAACATGGTTTCGCGGGGCTTCGTCACGAAAAAAACAGGGTTTGAGCACGACGCTAAATAACACACTTTCTAAGGTCTACCGGATCAAACTTGGCGTCGCAGAGACTGAAAGCTGGACCATTAACCCTGCGACGATTGCCACGTCCTAAACGCTTGTGACGCTCCAGCCGGCCGCATCTAATAATTACCTACTGCCTTGACACTCGCGTAGAATGTCCTGCCTCTCAAGTGCCAATTAACAAATGTGTTTTTCAAACCTGAATAATGTACTATGGCTTTTCGCGCAAGATCAAAGCGTGATGCTGTCGGTTCGTTTTGCGAGACTCAAGTTCTCACGGTAGACCTGATCTATGACCGTGTTTTGTCATGCGATAACTTTGATCATCCCATGTCGTATCGATGCAGAATTTCGGACATGCAACTTACGTTTTTTTTTCTTCTGAACAATGAAAGTGCGGTCTTATTTGTTGGTGAGATGTGAAAGTGAAGTGGTAGGCAAAGGTTCACTTAGAAAAACAAAAGATGTAAATTTTACGAACGTAAAATCGCAGTTCTAAACATAACTCGTGACTTGCAGGAGTTGGCGTAGGAACATCCAACATGTTTTCATTATAGTCCACAATAACTGTGACAGATCGAATAGATTTGCTGGAAGTATGTTTCCTTTGGTGTCCAGAGATGTCATTTACGCTCAGCGGGAATACCTTAACATGCAAACAAGCATGACTGCAGCAGGTGGTCTCCTCTTCATTTAGTTTGTTTGCTGGTATTTACTGAGTGTACAGCATATAACATAAGAGATTTTGCGAATGCTCATCGGAAGACATCGGAGTTTGCGAATGCTCATCGGGAGACATCGGATTTTGCGAATACTCATCGACAGACAAATCCGACCTGCGTGTCTTGTCACATTATTATCAGATATTTATCGTGTTGCGAAACAAATTTCAAGGATTAGTTTTTTTTATCCGGGCGTATCTGGGGTTCAGAGTTGAAAATTGGAACTAACAACATAATTGTCACTTTGGCATAATTTGAAATTAATGACAAATTAGTCATGGCACTGTTGGTCTTACCAAATAACAACAGTGGCAGTTCCAGGTGACGATTCATTGGCAACTGCAAAGGCTCAATAGCGCAGCAACCCATTTTATTACAAAGTGATCTGATACAGACTTGTTTCTAGGCGGGAGAGTTAAATTTGGAACTAAGACCTCATAGGGAAACCAGGTTACACACCTTCCAGTGATCGCGATCATATTTACCCCAGGAAGTTTTAGGATTGTTCTCCAGAGGCTCGTGTTCGATCGACTGACGCACCTTCTTGGAGCACCAGTTGAGTCAGAGAAGGTCCCGAAGCTGCTTTTCAAGATGTTTACCAGTGGAAAGATGTGTAGGTATACTTTGCTACGTATTTTTTGCAGTTTAGCAACTTTAACTAGAAGTGACTAAACGCTTTTTTTTCTTGTACAAAACAATTCGTTCGGTGTAGAATACTTTGTGCACATTCCTTTAGTTCTAAGACTTTTCTCAAGTTTTGTTATGCGATTTTTAGATTTGTCAGCTAAATTAACTGAAAATATCATCTTTCGAAATTATCGAAACAGAGTTTGCTGTTCCTTTGATCGTCTTACCAAATGCCTCTGTTGCGTTCTGAATGTTTCACATGTATGATCAATGCGCTATATGCATTGTGATCTCAAGTAGAGAAATTAAGGAATGATTGCACCTACTTCTTTTTTGCAAGAATGGCGAAGGATCAGTAATGACACTTTGGACGCCAGTACAACTTCCACCAGCTTCTGGCTTCTCCAGATTTCCAAGATCAGCAACCAGAACAGGAACAACAAGAGCCAACAAAACTGTCTGCGGTTCGCGAACCGGTGGAAAAACGCCAAAGTCAAAATATTCACGTTGTCATACATGAGTTAAAGGATTGCCCGCTTGTAACTAACTGTGTTCCCGTTGTTTGCAAAAGCACGAAAGTCTACTTTTTTGAAACTAGAGGATGAATCGAATCTGTTCTATACAAATCAATGCATTGCACAAAGTACACTCTGGGCAGTAACATCTCTTTGTATTCCAGTCTGTTTGTAAAATATGAAAGAATATAGGCGTATCCTGCATTCGCAAAGTACCGTCGAACACTGGTAGGAAGTTCAGTAGAATCCGAACCTACTATCGACAAGTACCTGCGAACAGCTGTGAAGAATCCTAAAGGTATGAGAGATCAAGGTGCGGGAGTGACCTATTGTTCAAATAAGAAGCAGGCAAAAAGATTTTAAACACCAATTTTACATCACTGGACAATACAGGTTCATGACGTAATATTTTTGTACTTTTACAGTGCTTTTTCCCTGTTACGGCGGAGTGTTTCACTTCACAAATATTGAATAGTTGTCTCATTGCGTCCTTTAGGATTTATAGAATAGTTCGAAAAATCATGCGTTCTTTTTACACACGATTGAGATATTCATGTTTCTGACTTGTTTATCTACGTTTTAAGCATCCTCTTAAGGCAGTTCATCTTTTTAACTTTAAATCAGCTCAACTTTAGAGAGCTTTTTTATCTATAAATGCATCTAAACATGCTGCATATTTTTCTGCCAAACAGTTCAACACAACTTGAAAATGAAGACGGTCTGAGTGCTTGAAGACGGTCTGAAGACTTGAAGACGGTCTGAGTGCTTCATGATATTGTGTGGCAAGTCCACATGAACAACACTTTGTTGTTCATGTGGACTTGCCACACAATACCATGAAGCACTCAGACCGTCCCTAAACTAAATCGTTTTGCAGGAAAACTACAAATGTTGAATCCAGGCCAAACAATCATCCGGTTCCGTCCCTTGTTTGCATCAGCCTTGAAAAGCGCTACCCTGCAAACACATCTAGCTATAAATATAGAACGTTTAGTATTCGGTAAGTCAATCAAAACTTTGCGTTTGTCAAGCTTCAGATTTCAAAATACAGCGCTATAACACTCAGGGTCGCATCCAGTTGATTTTTCGGGGTAAGGGAGGGAAACGATTGTTTGTAATTTATAGTTGTAACTATCAACTAAAAATGTTGTAGGCGCTTTCAACATGTTTTTGAATTTTTGGAGGGGGAACTGCCGGTTTGTCCCCCCCGGTGGTGGACCTGATAACAGTATAACCTTCAGTGGCAGTGGAATGCAACTTGTGCACTGAGTGTACCAATTTTACCACATGAAGACTGGTTGATCAAACTAACATTAACCTCATATCAATGCTACTGTGACAACAAATCATATGCTTTATTTTCAGTGCAAAATTTAACCATGACGGTCAAGGGCGGTATTTTGATCGAAAACGTCAGGTAACTGGTCCTTATTGCAATGATCAACGACGTGTAATCTGTTCGCTCCGCCATGACAACAGAAATTAAGGTTTTGTCAAAATCTGACACAAACTAACTCGCAACCGTTCCTGCGTCTTTTGCGAATAATTCGTAAGTTATGACCTATAACTTGCAGCATGCTTTGCTGGTCTTCAGCCTAACAAAATATACACATTTTTCAGTCGCCAACCACCTGTGAAAACTCGTAGTAGGTGTTCGCTGCAATGAATCTTAAGTTACAAGTGCAGCTGTTTTCGAAGAAATGCACCAAAGATCCAAAATAGAGGAAAAACATCGGTGTAGTTTTGCGTCCCACATTATGTCTAAACAATGTGTATCCTAACATGGTATCGTGTTGCGTGATGAAAAACAAACCGCTCATGAATTTGTGTGTTACGTAAGAGACTTGTAAGCTTTTTCCTCCAGGGGCGCATCTAACTTTGCAAAGCTAGAAAGTGTTCAAGTAATTAGTCTCCAGGAAGATGACCCTTAGCCTTTGTTTGGCATTGTTAAAACGTAATTGATTTGAACACATATTTATTGTTGTCAGGAAAATAGGAAACATTTGGAATGCCGTTTGGGACAAACCTTTAAAGATTTTCGTTTGAAGCTAATAACATATGACAACAATTAAATCGTTAATCAACTCTGCAGCAGTTTTTTGCAAACAGTCAAATATAAAACTAGAAACTTTGTTGTCATCGCACAGTCAATGCCACAGAGACATTTCCCATCATTGAAACCACATCTTCACTATAGATAAGAGCACTTAGAATTGAAATTTTGTTTGACCTTTTCGAACCAGTGTCACAGTCACTGGTTCACGAGGTCTAGCGCATAAAAGCGTCACCTTCCACATTTACTCATGAATTAGGGAAACATTGTCGGCCTGGACACGCCTCTTGTAACTTTACCCGTTTGTATCTATCGTCGCATTAGCTTTACCTTTCCCGCACAGAAATGCGTTGAGGTGGGATAGGGTGATGACCTAAGCTTGACCTGGCTTGCACCTAGACTACAGTCGTCTTTGAAAAGTTGTTTGCAAACGCGACGCCAAAGTGACACCGTAAACACGATGCCCTTCTACCGCAGCCCTTCTCGAGACCACACTAACTCGAAAGGTTGCTGCCGTTAACATGTGCCAGCCTTGTTCTACGTTCAGTTCGTAAAAAAATGGTGAGAGTAACCATCGCAAATGAATCAATTTCTCAACGATGTTTTGGTCACGGGTTTTGACTCGGCAAGAGCCCGAACACAGTGGATCAATGAACAATTGATGAAGATCCCGACGGCTCGTGAGAAACTGTGAAAAACAACTGCAGAGAAGGTATTCGCAAATTGTTTCTTTCTCCAGCGATAAACACACGACTGTCATATGTTTTTGCTTTGGCGAAGCCTACGTCACAATAATGCAACTGTTTTCTTTGTTACCTCACTCAACGTCAACAAAACATTTTCACACAAGGCACGTACCCCATCAGCGCCGAAACACGTGTTGGACGCTTTTACAGAGGCACCGACCAAGACGTTGTTATGAGCGCGTTAAGTCTTGGCTTAAACAAACTTTAAACGTTGCACTTGACCGTTTTTGCTCTGATGTTTTTGCTCTGATGATGTAAAACGCTAAAGCCACGTGAGTCTGACTATGACGAACACCTTTAGGTTGAACTCTTGCACAGTTCAGCGGTTGCCTTGATAGGAACAGAAAGAGCAGCTAGCAGGGTAACACTGCTTCAACGCGTGGTTAGAATTCCTGAAGCCTGCCAAGAGTCGACTCATTAACGCAAAATTCCAAGTAGGGAATTAGATTTATCACGTCTATTTCTTCGTTTCTACAAAACTAGGATATCGCGTTTTAATGGATCTTTGGTTTAGCACCACCGCATTAAGAGCTCAATTTCGACAACCGCTTTCCACAATTTGACCCAAGAAGAAACCTGGTTTGCAGTACACTCACAAGTTGCAACATGCTGCTTTTCCATTTTCATGCAGAAGATTTGCTGCGGATCTATTCAGCTGCATGTTGTACTTGGTTAGATAATTTACATTTGCTGCCGACCTTAACTGGGAGTCGTTTGTTGACAAAAATGTGCTTCTGTAAATAGATTTGAAATGTCTGATATAGTCATTGATCTAATGTTGTGTACAAGTGAGAAAAATCTCATTGTGCTTGTAATAATTCAAGTGTTGATAGCTGTGAAGCGATTTTCGATTTTTCTGAAATAATGATGCAGCTAAGAAGAATTGGGAGGGTCCTTCTGTTGTTTGACCGATTGCAAGCTAAAATGCTGGTTAGGTTGAAAAAATAATTTTTTGATTTATTAGTTACCGACAATCAAAGAGTTCCGTCGAGACACAGCAAAACCGTAAAAATTTTTAATATAAGTGATCACTGCTCCTAAATTAAACGTGGTCTTATCGATAAGTTAACATTTCGAAGAAGTAAATTTTTCACAACTGAAATTTTAGCATCTTTCAATATTCACAGAACTTACCCATGATGTCCCATAAATTTGAAAGATTTTGAAGAAACAAAAGGTTTGTCTCTACTGCTTCGCTGACACATTATAAGACTTAGAAACGTCAGTACGCTTGGCTACATTTCAGGCAAACGCTTGATTTTTAAAGCTCAACTACCGCAAACAACAAGGAGGCGTTGTTTTGCTCAACCACAATCGTGTGATCAGCAGCTTTTTCGCATACGATGAAGGGTTGCAGGATAAACGACAATTGCTATTCTGATCCCAGCAGCATTTTTCATGAAAGCCATGAATGTTGTTTCTGCCGATGGCTAGCGTCATACGTTCGCACAAAGGATTAGTTCGGGTTTATCTTTAGAACCTTCACAGTTTAGCATTTCTTATAAAAATGGTAGTCCAGCGATAGGCAGGTTGCTCTCGGGAAACATTGCTCGGGTTTTGTCACCGGCGTTCCAGCATTGCGTCACTCTTTTCAACGTCATCGCTTTTGGTTGCAGTAGAAAGTAGTCGTGCGACATTTTGACCCCAAAGTGGGCTCCGACACGACGCCCAATTGCACTTGATCCGCAGGGCGGCCAGCCTCTCGGTCTGCCTTATTTACTACATCTGCGTTTGACACGGCGATGGAAAGATAGCATCTGCCCAGGGCCAGCTAGGTACAGGACAAGCATTCTTTCACGTACTTCACAGAAAAATGCTTTGCTTAAGTCGCATTTCTAAAGTCGCCCGACTGGGCAAGTTTTTAGTTTGTTAAGACTGCCAAACGTAAGTAGCGAGTAAGCAGGAAGGAATTTTTTCTTTCCTGGCAAATGGCACTTTAGAGAAATTTTGCATCGAGCTTTCGTTTTTCTTGTCCCGCTTGGCAAGTGCTCATTTCCCAAATCTCCTTCGCATGGGCCATTGCACGATGCTACATTGCGTTGATCTACAAAACCGAGGGCTTTCTAACCGACTCTGGGGAAAACTGGCTACAGAAGGATTACACACTTGAGTTTCCATAAAAGTGTATAAAAAATGCGGAGTTGGAGTGATGCAGAATCACTTATTCAGGTTTCCTGACAATCTATTGATCTATGGCGTAGCTTCTTGCTTCTTTGAATTAATTTTCTTTGAACATAGTAAATCCGTTAAATTAAACCTTTTGTCTGAGTAACGCTTTTGAAACAGAAAACCAGTTGGAAAACAGGATACGCTGTAAGCGTTTGATTGATGCTGTGTTGTTAACGTCTACAATCTCGATTCAAACTGTTCAGACGAACTTCACGATCAACTGCTGATGTTGCTTTATGTTTATCACTGTGACAGATAGACATTTTTTGCAAAAAAACACAGTTTTTCAGTCATTTGCCAGAGCTCAGGCATGCGCAACGAGAACCCTGCGAAAGGCAAACACTGACGTATAGCGTTACTGCTCGGTACTGCATTCGAAAAGCCTGCCGAGGAAGCAAGTCGAGTTTTAGTATTGTTTTAAAGAATCGCCGGCGTGTAAGATTTCAGTTAATTTTCGTAATCGGCACATTCAGGTAAAAATTTTTGGTGAAAATGTCAATGCGAACTGCGCAGATCTGTTTAACACGACTGGGGTCATTGCCCTTAACTTTTTACGAAAACGCCAGTGTTCCGAAAATGTTTGTATTTGTTTGAGCCAAATTTTTGACCACCAACCACGTGTATTTAAACTTGTTGCCGCTCGAGAAGTGCTAGGGTCCGATTTCAAGCGTTACAGAATTCACAGACACCACCGGCACGGCCATGGCCTTCTTGTGCGAAGTTGGACAATTTCGAGAGACACCAAACGCGCCTCGCGTCTTCCAAGCAACTAGAACCAAGTTCTTTGCGCAAAATTCCAGCTCGTACCTCGTGTCCATTTCAATTTTTACCGGTCGCCCTTTCTGTTTGTGCATTCGCATGACCACGTTACTAATGATCAAAACCCACTGGCGCTTCAAGTGGCGACGTCACGCTTTACTGATTCAAGCAAAAGAAACAGATTTTAACTCCCAAATCGATATTAACATGAAGAGTTGACGCAATATTTGAATTGAAAAACGATTTACAGCTTCGTGAGCTCTGCTCATCTCAATAAGCTGACATCATTATATAATGTAAGTGAAAAGTCTTGCTTTCAAATATCTGATCAAAATGACGGTTTGCAAGTGTCTTTTGCATTCTTGGTGCGTGATGACTAGTATGAGGTTAAACTGGTGCTTGCCATATTACAGCCGATATCAAATCAGTGTATTATCGGCTTAAGTTCATTCACTCCTCAGAAATTAACACAGCAGTAAAATCTTCTATTATTCTTTTTTTCTGGTACCAAACCTGCTGCGACAAACCGCACTGCTAATGATGCTGGGTGAAAAATGAAGAACTTTTTGTCTTCTCCACAAAAAATCCGGATAAAATTTGGTCATTTTCGCAGCCGCTTTCCTTTGATACCAAACAAAACATTGCACTGATGTTTGAAAGTTAAAAATTAAGCCTTTTGTCCACAAAAGCATGTATTTGTTTGTTGCGTCTATGTTCATGTGTCTTCACTCTATCCACGTTTGTTGTACTTTTGCTGCATTTACAAAAGTATAATATCTGGTCTGGTGTTGTTCAACGTCCGAACTCATATCGTGAAGTGCGTATTCCGTGAATGTTTTTGAGTAACAGAACGTAAAAAAAGCACAAAGTGTGCATTTGTTTAAAATGAAACAAACTACCAATGCATTGTGCTCATTTGTGTCTTGACAAAGTAATTTCAGTCGTAAAGCTCACGCATCCTCGTTCTCGCATGAGTCATGCTAACTTAAGCGTTGTGAAATTACATTTGCTATAACATTTAAAGAAGCTTGAAGCATTTTGGTGCAAACCGCCATCTTTGACGCTTAATGTCTCAGGTCTTAATTCTACATCATCGGACGTTGGCATTCGTAAATACTTTCACTGTATTAAACAAACGGTGATTTTTCAGTTGTTTCGTGTAGGCCTTTCGTATTTTCTAGGATTTTGTTGCTTGATTTTGGTTTGCACCGTCGGTGATCTGCGACAGCTGTGTTTTTTTAGTTAAAGTTTGCGTTTTTCGTGACTCAACATATTTCTTTGCTGTGTTTTTGAGGTCGTTTCCATCTTGCTGCGTTTTTTGCTTTGAAGTACTGCTTGATTGGAAAATTGTATTACCTTGCCCACAAACGTGTTTATGACGCAATGAAATATGATTAAGTTCGTCAAAAGTAACGCATCTGGTTTGAAAAGAGTGACATTTTTGGCATCGCACTCATGGTGGGTACGTTTGATTCTTTTGTTTAACTCAGTTTGTTTCCCAGAACATAGCTTATGACACGAAATTCTTAACACTAATCGACTCAAACAATAGCATCTTAATTTGTTGCTACAGAAACTTAGGCAAGATTATTTTTTTCACTAGGTCGTCCTAAGCAAATAGATCACTTCGTAAATTTTAAAGAAGGGCTAGCTCGCTTATGGTTTTTATTTAAATTTCTTGCTGTACCAAACTAAATGGTCGACCAAACCAAAGCTTGCAAACTCTTGAAACTCTGTTGCTTTGGCGACAAGCGAGCTTGTATTGGTTGTATGTTTGCAGATGAAAAATACAAGAAAATTTACTGTGGCTCACTTACCTTTTGATTGTCAAATTTATCGCGACAGGTTTGTAGAAAAACACAAATGTAGCTTTGTTTCCAGATTGGTCGAGATCATTTTTTAATGACTTTGGAAAATATTCCGATTGATTGTGTAAAATTCTTGAAAATTTGTTGTGACTTTTATGACAATTCTATTCAGTTCTAATGATCAGTTGAGCCGTGTCGTCTCGCCGTTTTACCCTAATTTGATAAAGTTTGGAAATGTTTTTCGACATTTTTATTTATAAATAAGTTTTCACGGGGAAAACCGCACGATTTATTGCATGGTTTCCACCTGAAGTTTCACACAGTTAGCGTAAGTGTATTAAAAACATCTTCTACCTTTGTTTCATGAAAAAGAACACCGTGACATCTTCTGCCCTTGAAATATATGTTAAAGTTTGGTTGGTCGTTTGCAGTTTTCAATTAACTCACTCACTTGCAATCTTTGGCCCAACTGCCAAAAAGTTGGAAGTAATGGCACGAAGAGGAAACTTGTACATCAAACGCATAACTCTTATGACTTGCACGCCCATTAGAGACCATTTCATCATATCTTTCCTGTCAGACAATCAATGCTCGCCTGCGGTTAGTTTTCTGCTTTAAACCGGTAAGATCTTTAAGGCTGAACCAAAAGCACGAGCAGTGTGCTGACCAGTTGTATCTTTATGCTTTTAAGAGACGAATGCGAAACGACCAAAATAAACTAACCATGGTGTTTAGGGAAAAGACGGCTAGATAACAGTCTGGAACCACCTGGACTCACGAATCAGTCAAGGTTGTCAGTTTAAATTAAACATCTCGCAGAATGAAAATTGAGTTGCTATAACTTCTGACACGAAACCCGCGATAATGCCAAGAACAAGAATGCGTGAACTTCATTTACACCAGTAAACAACGATTGCTCCTCTGGGGCCGTGTTTGCCATTTGTAGGCCACAGTGGTTTTCGACCTTTTTCGTACCGCGGCCCATTTTTGCAACCCACTATAACCCAAATCACACCCCATCTAAAACTCCAATAAAGCAAATGTGATACAGCTGTGTGCATAAAATATCTACTCTCGACCCCACCAAAATTGGTTCACGACTCTTCTGGTGTCGCGTTCCCAGATTGAAAACCACTGGTATACAAGACGAAAAGTCGAGTGGCGTCAAAAAGTATTTACTCCCCTGTCTCTGGCCTAGCAGACGAGGTGCGAAAACACTCTGGACACCCCTGTAGGATCTCAGCAGCTTTGATAATGAACTCGTTTTCGAGCGATGTTATTCAAAAAGAACGCCAAACTATCTTTACTACACGGCTTCAGTGCGCATAATAGACGGTGTTGCACAGGCGTTGTGCTATGAGCTTGGCGCTGTGGTGCTCGTTCTTCGAAAAAGCTCTTCGCTAGAGCGTCATGCTTACTATAGTTTGCGTAGCAGGCCGTAGGCATCTTCAGCTTCTTTGGCAACAACCGGAAACTTTTCTGCGGCGATTCTTTGATGTCGCTGCAAATAGTTTGATGTCGCTGCAAATGCATATAGTTGCAAATGCAAATGTCGCTGCAAATTGCAAATGCAAATGTCGCTGCAAATAGTTTGATGTCACTGCAAATTCTTTGATGTTGCTGCAAACAACCACACAGAACAAAGCCGCTGTGCGATAAGAGGTTGCTGGGATGGTGATGCAGATTCATCGGTGCTTGTTGCACCTTGATCTCGGGACATATCTGTGGGTTCGATGAAAATACTTTCAAGGTTTTTAAAATTCTAGCGCAACAGACGGGAACACCTGATGTCCATTGCTCCATGCAGACTCAGAAACATCAAGCAGAAACACCTTCTGGAAAAATCCTCAGAATGCACGTTCGGCAAAGTTTTGTCACCAGGTTGTTGTTCAAATTTGAGGAGGTGAATCTTGCTTCTTCTTTGTCTACTTTTATCAATGAGTTTTGACTTTTAATTCATTTCACCGACAATTGTTTTTCAGTAATTGCGCTTAAAAACGAACAAGGCGTGAAGGTTCGAGAACTTTCTAGCGCCACCGATTTATTCAACCCATGTCGTAAGGGATTTCCCGTCGGTTGCAATTGCGCGAATCTTGAGTTACTTGTCTTTTTGGTTATTTTCCCTCCAAAACTTTTGGGGCTGCTGAGAACAAACGACGTAAAAGCAGAAATCGCGACAGCTTTGCTACAGGTTGTGAATACGCTGGATACAAAGCAGAGGATCTACGAATGCACACTCTGAGAAAGTCTAGAAGCTGATCAGCAAAAGCACGGAGATTACACAAATTCAATAATCTTCACTTTTTTACGGTTTGAAGGGATCGTGAATAGCGCTTTAGTCTTTAAGCATTTACACTCTTTTGGCATATTTCAAAACACTTTTCCTTTTACACGTCTGCCCCGTTGGCTACCGGAAAGAAAAAGCGGACAAGCTAAAAGTAGGTAGTTCGTGAGAGAATCGGTTGAACGTGTTTGTAGCTTCTGTAGCTCTGTGGTTTCCTGAAGCAAGTAACGCCCAATCCGCAGTAAGGAGAATCTCGGCAATGTTTGCCCAAAGCGGGACATTTATATGTAGCAATCTGACGAAAATGTACGCATTCACTGTTAATTGTGTATAGGCCAATTTCGGGCCTGAGCTTTGTTTTTTCGTAGAGCCTGCTAATGGTGCACATGACGAAAGGCAGTTTAAAAGTCTAAAAGAGGCAATTAGGTTAAATTTTTTGAACGATATTCATTAATTCAAAACTGTACTTGCTTTTCATAACTCATTTCTCTGAATGAAACAGGATGCGCTACATAGGTTTGGTAAATAAAGCAAAGCCTCAAAATGACGCTTTCCATGCAGAACGAAAGTATGGTGAAAGGCAAAGAAAGAAATGTCGTTAATGACAACGGCCGATACAGGTCCCGGTGTTTTTGACCATTGTTGACAGCAAGACATTAATCGTGTTCTGTAGCTTGTCCTCCCAATAACCGAGCATTATCGCGAGGAAGGGGAGGGGTGGATTAGTATCATCGTCTGTTGCGTATTTGTGTGCTATAGCACGTAAACAATGGCGTATGTGATTTCATAACGAGGTCGATCCCTTGGGGGTGGCTTGTCATTTTGATCACAATCACTTTGTTAGTTTTTATAAATAAATACTTACTGCGACCAGGACCGCAACCAGGGGAGGCAAAATGATTGTAATTTGTTTTGCACTATTTTCTGGGGGGGGGAAATGATTGCAACCTGTTGGTGAACATGTTTTTGAAACTTTCGGAGAGACATTGCCCAGTTGCCCACTGGTTTCGGGGGGGAGTTGCCCATTTTTTCGGGGGTAAATTGCCCGGTTTGACCCTCGTCCCTGGTCCACTCAACCGCAGAGTGCGCTCCTGTCTGGTGCCGCAGTGCTCATACCCGCCTCATTGACTTTGCCATCAACGACGTCTTGTGAAGTGTGACTGGATGCCTGCGTCCTACAACCGCGGACAACCTTCCTATTCTCATAGGCATCCAACTTGTTGAGTTTCCTGGCAAAGGAGCCACACTGTCTCTGCACGCCGTGCCACGAAGCCTGGACATCTGCTCCACTCAGCGCTCACCTGTCCATCGAGTGCGAGTGCGAATGCACGGTGTCTCAAATCGAGACACCCATTTGTACCAGCCGCACAACAGTTCATTAGCTCATCTGACAACAGCATGCGTGCGGTGCTCTGGGCGGATAACGGCTGAAGGGGGAGTGGTTGGGCAACACTACGGGACTCCGTGCTGTCATCCTGGACACCGGCACCCACCCTCCTGGAATGACCCTCCTGAGAACAGCGTGGCTTCGGTTTAACCGCCTGTTAGCACAAATGGGGAAAGGGCGCAACCACCTCTTAATTTCGGGGAGGGCAATTTTCATGAAATTTCATTCGATGACGTCATCGTGCTTATTCAACCATGGTACACTTTTTCGTCACAGAAAGTTCTGTTCGCAACATTTCCAAAGATATAACTTTCAGTGTTAATCCAGGTGCAGACCGAACGATCAGGACAGACGAAAAAATTAGTAGCCTAATACAGACACCTGGTTCCGCACTCAACTAGTGCAGTCATGTCTTTAGTGTGGTAGATCTATAGTCATCTAGTAAGCTTGCCTAACTTTCTTCTTGTTTTAGCATTAATTCATTAAATCCATTACATAGATTTTTGAAACTTCAGTTGAATGTATTTGCTGTGAGATGATTTATGCAGACGATATTGCGAGCGGTGAAGTTGTCAGATTCAAGAAACTGTTATGAATGTTAGGATATATTTAATCACTGATGCTATTGCTTCAATCATAGATACGAGACTTCATCTGCCAACTAAAACACCCTTGAAAGGAATGTAGGCATGGAAATGTACCCTTGTGAAATTTGAACTTCCTTGCAACGTTAGAGCTTGGCTGTGAAACCCCAGCAAAATGCAAAAATTCTTAATTAGCAGCCTACAGTAACCCCAGGCAAACGTAAACCTAACACAATGTGAACATATTATGCTGTTTCTGTCACCAGGCATAACCTACTGACTGCAAACTGTGCTCCACTGGTGTGACAACAATGCAGTATTTATTGTTGACATTTCGAGAGTACATGCAAGCTCTCTTCCTCAGAAGATAGGCAAGAAAAAAAATCAAAGCGTACACACACACTGCATTTCTGAAAANTTTCAGAGTGGTGCACGAACAAAAGGATAAAAATGCCTTAGAAGTACCAGCATGTTAAACTATCTCCTACGTTTTTACAATTCCAGCATATTTGTGGTTAAATACCAACCATTTTCGAAATTTTCGATCAAATGGCCTGTCTCAATAGATCTTGTTAACGAGATTACTAACCAGTAGGACAAAGAAAATTCAAATAAGACTTTTCTTAAAAATGATTAGAATACAAAACTTCATCATTATTCTTTGAAGATTTCTGAAAGTATCAAAATTGCAATGCAATGTTTTGAAATTTTCCGGGGGGCAGAGCCCCAAATGCCCCCCCTGGTTGCGCGCCTGGAATGAAGTATGGCCTCCTCTGCGGCCTGTGAGTGTGAAAGCAGAAGAACAAACCGTCGATCATGTTGTTCTCCAATGTCCAATCCACCAACCTCCCCCATGGACAGCACGGCCTGACGGTTCTGGACGATGAGAAATCGAATGGCAGCTCAACACCTGCCCCGAGATCTTTTGCGGCATAGCAGTGGACAGTAACAGCTCGTTCAAATAACGAAGGAAGAAATAAAAAAAAGCAGTCTCAGTTAGGGACTGATAGAAAATAAAGGCACGTCATGCATGCCGTGGTACAGGGTTAGTTTTTGTAAAATCTTTTTTTATTAATTTAGACCAGAGGGAATAATGTCGGAGTTTTAACAGAAAGGCTCATGTTCGTCTGTTTTGTTTCAGTTGTTGAAAACTGGCTTTCACGGTGAAAACGTAATGACGTGATAGAGTCACAAACCCCTCAATTTTCAAATGTTTTCATATTTGAGATCCTCGTGACTGTGTGCGGGATTGGAGAAAAATGCGCTCACGACAATGGCTGTGATTTAAATCAGGTGAACAGACACGTCAGTGACCACTGTACGAGAGACATATGTTTCGACAAAGCGAACTAATTTAAGCACTGTTTTGCTGAACAATGAATATCTTTAATGTTGCGAGTTTAGCACTTGAGACAACAATTGGCTCGGCTGATTCAAAAGCTATGTTGACTTAATTTGCATTATTCTGCACCAGACGCCTTTTATGATGCCCACAAATCCTTTCTCCCTGTTTACGTGCGGCACAGTCTCTTCATTGTGTTTGCAATGCGCTTAAACACGCCACGCTGCCACGGAACTGATGCAAGCATTTTGAACGAAATATATAAGTTGTTGTCTAACGTCGGGCAACAAAACGATCGGCGGTTCGCAGTCTGTGTCAGTTCAAACGATGACAATGCAGCAGTCGGCGAAGAAAATTAGTCTGCACAAGTTCAATCTCGTCCAGTAAGGAAAGCAGTAACGAAGTCCTACAGATCAAAAAAAGGATTTTTCTTTATGAATCAGCAGCACCTGCTGCTTGGATGTTCGTGCAGAACAAGGCAAAGTGCGGTAGTCGCGACATGTCGGGGAATTCTAACATCGGTACAATGGCAGGTGGGGATATTTTGAGGATGGTCAGGAGGACCGTGCCGCCATGCTATGTTTCATATCCAGTACGAGAGAAATTTTGTTTGTAACAGCGCACTGCCACGGTAACGGTGGCTATCGACAGGTTTTACGGTGTTTGTCCGTTGCTAAAGGCATGTTGCTGATACTGCTGGGTGATAGATCACGAATTGTTTGTTTGCGGCGAGTTTTCATATAATGACGTGTGTTGTGGCATCATAGCCATGTGACGTGGATGTCACGCTTCAATTTGTGATGCGCAGATCTATAAAAACAGCCAGTAAGCGTTTTTTTTAACGTAAAGCTCATTGGTTTAAGGCTAGTTCTTTTTTCTGTTTTCTGAGAATTATTTTTAGGCAGATTTTCCTACTTTCGCTTAAACTTGTTTGTCGATCAGGCAGAATGTCTCGCAAAAATGCGCAGAAGCCTATTAGGTCTAGTCAGCACGCGCAGTTTTCAATTCAGTGGTCTGACAATTTCGCAGAAAACCCGTAGAAAGGAGGTGGAAACTGAGATTCTTGTGAAGGTGGTGTGGACGGTGAATTGATGGCAATGACCCCAATCAAGTCGTCTTCGACTTAAATTATGTGCAAGTTCATGAGCCTGGTATTAAATCGCGCGTGACTGAAATGTTCAAAGGAAGGTCACCGCCCTGCGAGCCACCGACAACAAAACAAATCACCTTCCTCTATGCTTGAGTTACTGGCCGCGCAACATCAACTCCAGTTAATGGCCGCACGTTGCTGAATTACGGTAGCTTGTCGGTACACATCTTGTACACGGGTAGCCATGTTCGTGCACAATCTCCCAAAGCCACAGAGACCAGACAGTCGGGCAACACCACAAGTACTTTTCAGAGACGCACCAGCAGCGTCAAATCATAAACAGCCTGCAATGTCCACTCCGCGTGCGGCTGTCATTTGCGGTCGGCATTGGTGCGGAACACTGCTCCAAACCTCGCTGACTTGTTAATCTGCGCAAAAACAAGGAATTAGAAACCGCTGCGCGTCCTTTGCCCGCAATCCCTTAAGTGGCGCTAATTTCACCAAACAATCGCCAGTCCGCATTATCGGTTTACGCGGGCGGCGATCCGCGCCGGACAAAACGCGCTGACCGGACTTGTCACACGAGACCGGTCAATATTTATTTACTCATGTCATGTTCCAAACATGCATCCGGAGTCGGCGGCGATACGGGCCGGCGGTGGGCGACAAACGTTCCCTCCCGGGTCCAGGCCAAAGTTCCAAGACGCATCACCGAGAGCAGATCGTGATAATTCGCGGGTCGTCGGAAAACGGACTTGGCGAAAAAAGTGCGCGGCTGAGCGTCGCCCGTAGCTTCAGTCGCTCGCGTTCGCCGGCGCCGGCGCACGTTGACTGACCCAGCTGCGAGGATTAGTGACCGCCTGGCGGGAGAGACCAGAGTTTAAGCTGCATGGTGGCCGTTTTGCGTTGGAAGAGAGAGAGAGAAAGTGAGAGACAAGCGACGGTCCCCGTGAGAAAAAAGGCGAGCGGCCCGCGTCGGACTTTTAGGCTTCGCAGGTTTTGCGGTGAAAGTCTGAAGGTTTTCGCGATAACCGGAGCGAGCTTGTCTTAAAATTCATTGTTTCAGTCGCAGTTGCAGACATTTCGTTCATCGTCACGCAGGCAAAGCGGCGTTAACGCATCTTTTATGGGAGTGGAACATGTTTTAGGATGACAAATTGTTTATTAGTACAAGCTGGTTAATAATTTTCCGCAAAACAGAAATGTGAAGACAAAAGAAAATTCTTAAGACAAGCAATCGAAACCTGTTCGTCTAAAATGTTGCCGAATTCAGAGGAATTTTATTTATTTTTGTGCTAAAACCGTTTGTAAGTCATTTTGTGGGAAATGACATAAAATCAGCAACTGACAGCTGAAACGTTCCTTTCAACTAGAAAGTTCAGTGAAGATTACAGTGGGGAATATTTCATGCTGACTGAATCGCTGGAGAAATTGCGTTTGAAGAGCTTTTACGAATTTTTCTCTTGAGCATCACTATNTGTTGATTTTCAGAATTTGTTAAAAATCCTCCTGCACGTTTTAAGATTTTGATCAAAAGTTTTCCTTAAAAATTCTAATGTTTTGGTNCATTGGTTTATGAATGCGATATTTCGTTGCCGTTCACATCATGCGAAAACTCTTCGATCTCGTTTTTCAGTGCAATTAGTAAAAATTTATTCGCTGACTGTTCGCGTCTGATTCGAGGAAAAGTGGAAATCCTACTTTAAAACCGTTTTCCGCGAACAACTTTCGATCATCGACGCGGTAACCGACATTGCTGTGGTCTACTTTGCTACGAATCGAAACGATGAAGATTATAGCGTTGCTGGTTGTGGTTGTGCTCTGCACAGGTGGGTGACAGTTTTTTTTGTTTATTTTTTACTAATTTTCTGCACCTTGCAACAGTTTTGCATGTTCGTTTGAAGTTGGATAAAAAGAAAAATTCAAGAAAAAATTTAAACAATTGAGTAGGAATTTAATCGCAAAAAACGAACTTTCGGACAAGTTTCACAGCACTCTAATTATTCGCTGGTTTATCGCCCAGGAAACAATCTGAAAAGGATAGTCTACGTTTCGCCCAAATTGCTGTCCGGGCTGGACTTCATTCTAAAATTCGAAAAGGCTTGAAATGCAACATGAAGCCACACGCCTATTTATCGCTACATATGAATTGTATAAGCGTGGGCCAGTGCGAAATGACTGCACAGCGCTAGATCTCAAAGTGTGTTTGTCAGATTACCACTGCAAGGACTGACGAGTCTTTATCAAACATCGGGACTAGTGGCGGATTTTCGCGGAAATCCGGGTTTCAATTGTTCGCTTTCTGCGGTCGCGAGGTAGGGTTCCCATAACCAGTGTTGTCAACCCAACCTTCACGGCATGCGATCTTGCCGTAGGTGTTCCGGAACCAAGCGGAAGTCCTAGCGGCTTTCTTGACGACTATAGCTGACAGGAAACGCAACCTTCTTGTCAGTCTGGTTTCCCCTGTTTTCCGGCTTTGAGAAAAAAGCTTAAAGCAAAGAAAAAACCTTCATCACGGCACTCCGGATGCTCAATGAACGACATAGAGTAACAAACAAGAGGTATCCGTTTTCAATCGCATGAACAAGTCCAGCAACCGCATTAATAATAAGCTGCAGGCGACCTGCAGGCGCCACTTCATCGTGTTACTTTGACATGAGGAGTGACGAGTCACAGCAGGAAATCTCCACCGGAGTTAAGCGCCCGCCCCACCGCTCGCCGCAGCACGCGACTCGCGACGCGGGTGTCACTCTGGTGTTTATTCTGGGACAGCATCGTGGGGCCCTAGAGATGGGTCGATAACGCTGTTGTTGAAAGATGGCGGCACGCAGTTGCCTGACGAAGTGCCTTCAACCATCGACTGCTGAAAAAACAAACAAACCTCATTTTTTCGTTTCAGTCGAGTGTAACGCAACAAGAAAGTCTGTTTACATAAAATATTCCGTTTGTCTCTTATAACGTTTATTGCGTATTCATTCTTACGTAACAGTAGAGACTGTAGTCGGTCAACACTTTTTTAATTATTTTTGAAGGTTGCCATTAATAACTCTAGGTATACTGGAAGCTTTCGAGGATTCGGTCGACTGGACTCTGCTTTCATCTTTTTGCGATGATTCAAAGTTGCACATATCTGTAACTGGTCTCCACACGGGAGATAAGCAAAGAATCTGTCAGCAAATTAAAAAAATTAAAAATCGGCAATAAAAATTTGCCGACAGATTTCTTGCTCGCCGCAAATGTGGAGAGCAGGTGTTGAGTTTTTTGAAAGTGGTCAATTAGAAAGGGTAGGCACGAAAATTAAAAATAAAGAAGAAACGACAAGAACCTTCTTCCGCACCGTATAGCTGCCTTGGCACTTGTTAGAAAGGGTGTTACAACAAGATATCCAAAACCAGATCAAAAACCTAGAAAGCAAGCAATCTTTTTCGCTCAGGTTTGCAAAATATGCAAACTTAAAAGGACAGGTCGTTCTTCCTTGTTCCGGAAACACTTTACATTTGCCCTACTGCTTAAAAATGAGTACAGAGTTCCTCAGGGAAATCATGTATTATAAAGACTTCTGCGAAAAGCCCTTTAGGTCATGGGACTAAAGATCGCGGAGCGATTTATAATTTCTTGCCTCGAAGGGTGGTATTGACGAGGTCCCACCAGCAAGAACCTCAAATCCCAAGCCCTGCCTTTCGTTCAAGCGGATTACTAATGGAAATGTTCGGCTGACATGCGGGCCTCTATTGTTGCCTGCTTTGCCGCCGCTTACTTATGACGTGCACAATGGAACACCGCAAAATGTTGCATTAGAAACGGTTCGCGAGTGATGGTTAAGTCGTTTCTGTGTTGGTCTCGGTTTGCTGGGAAGGAGGAAACACATAAAAAAATTTGCGTACTTTTATTTGACATGGCACGTCACGTTGCACGGCCAGCCACGAAACAGTCCGCGAATAATGACGAAAGGGCTGCGTTGGTTGCATTTCTACATTTTGAAATTATATTCAAGGATTTAGTCTCTTCAGAGGCGAAGCACTTGAATCAAGCAGCAATTTTTTTATAGGAAATCGATTTCATGTAGCTATAGGCATCCTGAGTCCTGTTAATAGATTTACACGCAGAGAGTTATCAAATTTGTCAAAACCAAATTTATCAGATCTCCGGCTTATGAGGAGCCCTGGTCATTTGAAAATTGTTGGGCAAAAATAGGGGTTTTGTGATAAATGTTATTAAAAATAATACGCTTTTATGGTAGAAGAGAAACTAGAATTAAAGATATTACATTAACGAAATATGTCAATGGCAGTGTTTAAAGATTATTGCACTTAGCAATAAGAAAATGCAACCCTTTTAAAAAAAGTTCTTTGAAGACACGTTCTTCAACTTGGCAATAAACCTCTGACTGAAGGCACGGCCAAAGCCATTTGTTGCAATTGTCGATATCTCCTTCACATGGCATACGTTTATAAAACCTAAAAGCTTTTGTAGGTCATCGTGCTTTGCGATTGATTTCACGCAAAACGAATGTATCGAAGACAATTTCGGCTGCTTTTACCTCGATGATAAGACTTGCGCTCAATTCCTAATTTGGAACGCCTGCCTGGAACGTCAAGCTTCCCAGGTGGGCACTTGTTGGTGATACCACTTAAACGATTGTATCTAACCTGCACCTCTACTTTTTAATGTACAGTGGGTTGGACCAACAGAGTGGTTCTACTACTGTACTTAAATGAACCTGTAAGTCCCTCCGATGCATACGTGGTGTTTCAAAATTAGATGTGGTTTTGGTCCAATCCGATGTCTTCGACGGACGCACAAGTTTTGACTGGCGAAGTTTATCGATCTGAACATTTTTATGCGAAAAAGTTGAGTTTTACCATTGTGCTCAATTTTTTCTTTCTCTTTTCTGTATTTCATTAAACGTCAGTTTTCTTTCCGCAACTCAGTTTTTTCCAATTTTTACCATTTTAATTATTTCTTTCATGTCAAAAGTGACGTTCTTGCAAACATTTAAATTTTTTGTTTCATTTATATTTTTCACATTTTTCCTGGGTTCTTTGCGTTGTGAAATTATTGAAAATCTTGCCATTCAAATGTTTGTTAAATTTTCAATTTCAGTTATAGATTGTCTTTTGCGTGTCGACACTGTAAAGTAAGCCNAGTCACGAGTCCNGATTCCTTGAAGCATTGACTACTNAGCAGTTGTTGTTGCCTCCAAGTAAGCAGCGTGTCTAATGAATTANTGCAAACAACCATAAGGCAACTTTCGCCTCTATCAACCTTGGTGGCACAAATCCGTATGACTAGTGCTTGTTAAGCTAAAACGACGGACGCAAAACCTCGACGACATCGCGTAGCGAATGCGATTTGCTGGTGGCAGGCGTAAGTCGGTAACCTGAGTCAGGCCTGAGACATTTTTAGTGAAATTCCTGTCCAACTCTTGCTCTTTAGATACATTGCTTCTTTTTTCCCAGTTAGCGATGGTAACAGGCGCATACTGGTTTCTTATGAAAATTCAGGAAAATCAAAACTGTCTTTCATTTTCCGTAATGTAAAAAGGAAAGCTAAAAATTCGTATACCTGAGTACTGCGACAAATACCCAAATTGCAAAGGATCTGGAAGTAAAAGAAATGAGAACAGTTCTGTATGCTTGCGTGAGGGATTGCTTTTCATGCAGTTGCAAAGACGCTTGAGTATATCTAAGTATATACGTGATAACAAGCCCAAATGTCATTTGTACCCTTGTTATCAATTACAATTTTTTTTCAAATCTCACTACAAAAAACTGCTTGATTGACAGATTCACTTAGCACTAAGGAACTAACAACCAGTAGAAAAATAAAAAATCTTTACGAAATTTATATGTTGAACTTTGTACGCAAAGCATCGTCTGAACTGGACAGTTTTATTGAGTACAAGTTCACCCACAACTGTTTTCTTTTCGTACGATCCATTCTTTTGCAAAACCGACACCGAGAACTTTTGGTTCCATCCGTTGGTCTAGTCCAAACCCATGCACGATTTATCCACGGCAAATATGTGCGAGAGCTTTACCCTGCTAATGATGCGAACCAGTTCAAACGTCTAAAGCACTATATTTGCTCATCAATATTCAGCGCAGAAAACAAGGTGCGCCTCATCCGTCGCCAAAACGTAGAACCCGCTTTCGAAGAACACACTCGTCTTTCGGTCTTTCCAGTTGCAGTGTTCAAAGCATTTTGCCCAACCATGCCGCATTTTGCTCAGACCTCACCCTTATCTTGGCTTTGACAGTGATGAAATGGAAACCCGGCACGCAGTGGGGTAAACCTTGTACAAGTTACCTATGTTGTTCGATTACTGCTTATCGTGTCTGAAAGCTCGCTTCTAGCGTCATCTCCAGAACGTGCATCACCTCTGCAAGAAAACGAAATTGGATAAAGGGTATGATGAAAGTACACAACCCTTTGTCTTGGAAAGGAACGCTAATTAGATCAAGTAAACCATTCGGATTAGGTTAACGTAACTGTTGTAGTGTACGCTGCAGGGCTTGACACTTTGGCAATCAAAGAAACGACTTGCTTCGTGAAAAGTAAGTTGCGTGAGGTCTGACTTGTGCAAAGCATACTCTGTGAGCTTTCCATTCCTACCAGTTGTTTTTCTTCTGTAATCAGCATATTTAAAGACACCTTAACAAAACGAAGACTGTTTCCGTTGCCATTCACCGTTGGAGAAAAGTCTTTGCGGCCTAAAAGTTTGGTGTTAATGAGTAAAAAAATGACTTTGACGATAATATCGAGGAAAACCCGTAAAGCACGCGGTGACATTTTTTGGCATGCTCGCACCACCTCGGCAGGCAAACTTTGACGGTGGTCCAGTTTCTGTCAAGACATTGTCTGCTGACAGATGGGAACGTCCAAACTAAATGAGATATCCCTAACAACTCACGCCGTGACGGTAATCACAATAACGCGAAGCGCACTTTTTCCTGGTTGAAAAGACGTCATTTTGCTTGCAACAAGTTGAAAGGTTGCTGTGGAAAGAAGACTCGCCTGTGATATGAGGCACTCGCAATGAGCATGCTCATGTACGTAGCATGTTTGTCAAGGGCAGTGGTGGCTGCGCGCTTTCAGCAACATGTTGCTATTTCGCAACCATTCCCGACACGGGTACACCGTTCTTGTCGTGGTGGCCGCATGAGTCTTCCTTTTGTCTCTGTGGCTTTCACAGGCTTCAGCAATTGATCAACGGTAACGGATTTTGGACCTGAAAGCAAGCTGTTGAGTTTTTGAAGTTACCGTTGAATGCCACGAACTATTAATTAGGCATTGACTGGAATTTCCTATGCGTTCGTAGCACCTTTTAAGCAGCAGGAACCTCAAGAAACGCCACGACTTATACAGGACACGCGTTATTAACTCTGCTGTGATGTCATTCGCCGTGGCTGTTTACATCCAGTTCGGGACTTTGAAAATATATCAACACGCAGTAAGTGAAGCAGAAGCTCGTGGGGCACCTGCAGCGCGAAAAGAAGGCTCTTACTTAGTGTCGTTGGCGAATCGAAGATGAAAGTGCCCGTGGGTGCGATTTCCCCGCTTCGACTCTTGCCTGCGTAAGCGTGCGCTACTGCTGGACAACAGCGTTCAAGTTGAGAAAGTGGCCTCTGCTTGAAAATCAACCGGACCGGAACTTGCACTTGTTCTGCAATCCCGCTGCGTAATTGCAAGAACGTTTATAGAGAATTTTGCGCCGTAGCACGATTCTGAAAGCCTCTTGCATCTGAAATCAACCTACTGGTCTGCGCCGAGTCGGGATTTGTTCTCGCCTGAAGCAAAACCTGGCGAAACGTCGGGAAAACATTTCTTTAGCAAAATTCAGCGATGATTCTGCGGCTGACTGGAAAGTTTCGAAATTTTTTCGAAAATGTTCAGACGAGCATGAATAAAAAGGATGCTCCTCGAAGACACATAACAACCACAACTGGTCCCATTACTCACCTTGCTCGTTTGAACGGAGCATGGAGGCGTGACAACACGAGCAGCCTGTCGTCAGTGACATGGATTGAGTGTTTTCTTTGGCATTCCAGAACATGAAGGCGAGAACATCGTGGTACCGAAAGCAGCGCGAAACGTCATTCGTGTTTTTGCCGTCCCATGCATGAGCTTTCTTTCGACGAGCGCTCCACTGCACAAACAGTCGCCGTGTCGTCTTAAGAAAAATATGCGTTGTGTTTCTTCGTCGGGTACTTCTGGGTGCCTTCCACCGAGTCGCGTATGAATCTCGTGTAGACTTTTCTAGAAATAAGTGGTACTCCAGCAGTCCAAGAGGCGTGAGAAATAACTGCTGGTAAGTTGATTTGAGGCAAATAACCGTCGGCTGGAATTCAGACGAGGCCGACTTCCAGACGCGATATCGCTCAACTCGTTCAGAGCTAATTAAGCCGCGTGCGAGTAGCGGGCTTTATCGGCGGCCGTATTCTGGTGATTAGTGTCCACCATGTACAGAAATGTTCCGTATTGGAAAAGTTGAAGTGTGATTGAGCACTTGCTTTGTTCGCGATCATTTTATTCTCTGCTAAGTCCCGGCAACAAATCGGAACTCCAAGCCGAAGTTTGCGCACTAGACGTTGATTGAGCACTGAACAAGTCCATATGCACTCTTCGGTAATACCAAGGCTTCCTAGAAAGAGATGGAGGNNGGCCCTGGTAATGCCCACCTCTCTCTGTAGGAGGCCTTGGTAATACCCTCCTAAAAACTTGTCGTGTTCCTTTTGTGCCCCAAAATATTTGTTTGCCGTCAAGTGAACTTTTAATTTACTTTGTTTTGGTAAATTTATGGCTTTTTCAGCAAAATATTCGGCCACCCAAAATGAACATGTCTGGCTCAGGCCCTGGACTGGAATGTTTCACCTTTAGAATTGCGAAGAAAACGCTCATTTCCCTCTTCGCTACCGTTCCGCATTCAACTTGAAAACAATTTCAACAACAGCTGATAGCTGTCGACACTTCAGTATCGTGTGCGAGACATTAAGCTGTCAACAATCTAACACTGCGACTGTTAAACCATAGAATTATGTGAAGATACAGTACTTTTAAAAGTAACATACGAAAACGTCCGAGGAATTTCATTTCAACTTTCCCGCATAGTTCATGTCCTACATTTTTCCAGGGTCTACGAGAGGCAGACGATCAAAGACCAACCCATACCTGAACCTTCCAGGTCTGCGCCATGCCGCCCTCTCCACAGAAAATGACCACAGGTGATTAACCATGGTGCTTTCTATTCTTGTGTTTGTTTGAAAATAGACTAAAGAGCAAATCGCTTGTTGGCGAAAGTAGACTTTAACCTTAGTTGTGTGTTTTTCGTTGCACCCGGTTCATTTATGCGCAAACAATGCATGAAGCGACTTTTAAACAAATTACGGGAGTTTTTGCACCAGTCCTTTGCAAACATTGGGTGATGATTGTTTCGTCTCCTCAAACAGACAACATGAAAAGAGACGTATGCAGATACGAGGAATGAATGCATAGATCTCGTTTTAAAGCGCAAAATAATATTTTTATGACTTTTGCCAGTGTAATAGTTTTTCAAAAGTTTGATAGAATGCCTTAAGACTCTTGGTGAGTTTCTTCTGGAATCCTTGTGGCAGTGACTATTCGCAAATTTCCGTTAAGTCGCGAAGAAACTTTTATGTTATTAAGCGGAATTCATCTCAAGTGTACGCGTGGTAGTCTCTCGCAGATATGTTTTAAACAGCACACACCCATGGGCGCAAGCCAATCAATTTTGTTTCCCGTTTCAAACTAAGTGTCATTGCCATACAATCACCAATTGCCGCCATATCGACGGTATGGGCTTAGACTGGAACTCACGTTACGCTCTTCAGTGGTTGATCATCAGCACAGCACGAAGCGGCGTGACAATGCCACTTGAAAGGACGACATAATTGCTGTGACCAAATCCGCAGCCTTAACATTGCGAACTTTGTTATTTTGCGTTCAATGCGAGACATTTTTGTGGCAAATAAGCCGTGGTTGAACCTCTATCCAAGTCTGTTGGAGTTGCTGGCAGTCAGTATAGTCTTAGATAGCAACACTTGGCATGGCCTGGACAAAGGTTTGAAGTTTCAAATAAATCACCAGTTGCGGTAAGACATTTCCGAGTTTGCATCCACCAACTGTTGCCAAATAAACAAAGAATAAGAGCTTCACAAAGCGGCGTTTTCCTTGCTGGTGTAGCGTTATGTTAGTTGCATCAGTGGGACTTGGCCATTCTGTTCAGCACAATTTCCTCCCTTCGAATCGATTCCTGGTTAGAAAGAACTCAAAAGTTTTTCGAAATGACATTCCATGCTCCCCAGCACCACAGCGAGCAAACATCTCCGTGATGGATTTTTCATGTCGGCACCGGTGATCGTGTTCATTCCTTGAATTTATCCACTCCTCTGCTTGTCAGTCCCGCGATGCAGACTCTACTTTACAAATACAAAGCTTTGGGGGCTGGAGAAGCATTATGTAAAAGCCATACACATGACAGACCAAGTCACGGAAGTCATCCGGCAAAACCTGATGCCCAGACTTGATAAAACCACACGCTTTGGCCAAACGCATCAGGGTGCTTGTCGCTTCACAAGAGCAGGGTGGTATTTCAAGCAGCACAGCCTCTCCCGCCATGATGTGGTGGCTCAATGCTCGCAAGCACGCCATTTATTACCGTTTGGTTGCAAAGCGATTGAAACTGTCAGGCACGCACGGACCATTTGCCGTTCCTGCTGTCCTAAAAATATCTGGAAACTGAACCTGACCCTAAGTTGAATGCTGAATCTTTTGGATGTCGTCCGCTACATCTTCTTCTACCCAATCCTGACGAATTTCGAACGTTGAAGTTGAATAGGTCGATCGCTATTTGATGAGGGCGGCTCTAAATCGCTAACGGGTGTCTATATGGCAGCTACTCGCAAGACAGTTCATTTTCGTCAATGCAATGCCTCATCCGCCACAAGAATTGCATTCTTGGCTTCGCTAAAAATTCGAACTAAATGAATAGTTTTGCAGAACAATCAGCCCTTTTTCTCAGTGGGCAAACGTCATTGCCCCTTCAATCGCCCCCCCCCCTCTTGCGATGCGCATGTCGCGAATAGCAAACCCACAGCGCTTGCACCCTTTCTGAAACACGCCGAACGATGCGTGGTTTGTATGCAACATAAGCTGCGTCTGTTTCTCTCTGTTTCCTTGGCATAATCTTTCCATTATGGCCTGTCCTATTGTAATTTTTCTGTTATAGGCAGGTAATTTTGGACTTGAATATACGCAATATTATTCAGCTATTTTGATTGTGCGTTAGAGCCCTTTGTGGAGTTCAGTATAATTTGGAAAACTTCATCTTAAGTTTCAATGCCTCTTTTCTTAATATTGAATTTACCAAAAATGTTAAAGCCATGATACGTGTTTTCAATGAAGTGCATGCATATGGCATAAGGAACTTGTTTTCTACAGACTTGCGGAAGATGATTCTGACTACGACGAAGAAATCAAAGGTACAGATGAATGCTGGTAAAACTGCACGTGTATATTTTCTTAAACTAAAATAAATATATTTCTTTAAAAAACAACCGGACGTCGCTTCCGTATTGCAGTAAGTATCTTTGGCTATGTTTCAACTGCATGAAAGTTCCAGATTAATCTCTTTATCGTTCTTTATTCAAGTAAGAATTTGATTTTTGTAAACTGACTGGTTTATTGTGGTTTTACTCTTAGCCGTTTACTTTTACTTGTTAGTTTTCCAAAATCTCGTTTTTTATGAAACTTTCAATGTCTTCAAGACATGCATGAGTTTCACTTTGGTTTAGTCTAGACTCTAGAATCATAAAAACAACTTTGGTTTGCACGAAGTGAAACAGGGAAAAACTTTGTTATCAAAACATTTGGGAATGAGAATATTTTTCAACTGGTGGTCCGATCCAGCCTCAGTTAGAAAGCAAAAAACATTCGCTCAGTGACCACCGTGTTGCAAAACGAGAAAACCCCCGGGCTTTCTTTCAAAGGATGTTGCATGAAAACACGGTGGTTAAAATGAAAGATACGAAATTGTTGACATGAATCAGCGTCTCTATTCAAAGCGGTGAGACGCCGATGGACGCGAAAGTGGAGCGCTGCAATAACAACAAAATCGCGATATTGTAATTGTCTGACATGCTCTGAAATCGGCCAATTTCCTGCTCGCGTCCGAGGAACGGAACGGCGCTTCACTTCTGATGCGTGGTTGGTTGGTTCATAGCAGCTCAAGCGTGACGCGAGAAAATCAATTAAAGGTTGTCGCGCTTCTCACACCTTAGCATCACCGAAGCCCTGAAAGCGTCTGCCGAACCCACCCTTGCCTCGTTCGGCTGAAGGCAGGTGGCTGTGGGAGGCTTAAAGCAAACAAAGCTTTTCCAAACTAGGGACCAAACCATGCCTTTCCGTCATTGCTTTTCCGCTGTAACGTCGTGCTGAGATCACACGCGTGTCTTTATCCGAGACCTGTTTAACTAAACGCGGCATTCTTGTGGCGCACAAAGCTCATTACTTGCGTCCGTTGTATTTCAGCAGCTAATTGTGATTGCTTTAATGACTTCACCACACAGCATGAACCACTTCTCCATTTTCTAGCGTTTTGGCGAATTTCACAATTTTGAACTTCCTGGTATAAATTCACCAGCCAATAGCAGTTTGAAGGAATTTTTCACTTTTGGGAAGATCTCTTGGATCTTCACTTTTGAATCTCTTTATCTTCCAATTTTTTAAACGAAATTAACGTTTTTTCTACGTCTAATCAAATGTTTGTTTTCATGAAAGACAGAACATGTGAATTTTATAAATGGACTCAAGATGTCGATAACTATGACTTTAACTTCTGCTTACTATAAAAACAAGAAGCCTGACATTTTCTTTCACCTATCAACACTGCTTTTTAAGGTGCAAGTGGAAAGATTGTCTAGCATCTACTCCCATTTGTCCTGGAGGTAAAGGTTGGGACGATAGGAAACAAGAGCCCGTTATGAAACCACTTGTAGATGCATGCCGCGTTGGCAAAACCGTTTCAAAAGCACGAGGGTTTTTGCCAAAGCAGAACGCCCTTGACAAACTAATATATCATTCGCATCCCATTATCATTATTTTCCGTACGCTTATAACCTCAAAAGAGTTTAGAAAAAACTTTCACTGCTTTTTGATGAACTGAATAAGCGATGAAAACTTGGCGGTTTTCACACGCGTTATTAAACGATTATTGTATTTTTCAAATGGCATTGTAGTAATATATAAGTTATAATGATAATAGGTAACCAGGTTGGATGTTGTTTAATTGACGTTTTCATAACATAACAATGGAAACGAGGTTTACTCGCTACGGTCTTAGCAGGAGAACAAGCTTGTCCTGCAACCTTCATGTGCCGTTGTTTTACAAACTTGTACGTAATAATTTTGGCCAAACTTCAAAGGTCTTTATTTTAGCTTCGAAATGAATCCTGTCAAAAGATATTAAGTAAATTATGGTTGTGCGGCGCGAAAGATCCGGGCGAAACTCCTCATTAAGTTTTGATGACGTCATATACTATCAAATGCATGCTCCGCGATGTCCCCCACGAGCGAAAAGGTAATTTCAAGACCCTGTAAGGACAACAGAAGCTGCTGGGCTGATGAGCGCTTCGTCGAAACAAACGATCAGCTTTGAGTTGAGTGCGTCTTACTCTGTAAATGGTTCCATTAAAAGCATGTTCCAATCCTCAAACGGTGCCAACATGAGCATGAAACTCTGAACATGAATCAGAAATCTGTGTCTGACTAAACACAAAAACCAAACATATGTTGCTTAACAAAGGCTGATAAAGTTTTTGTTAGCTTGTTTACACAGCGTGAGGGTAGGTGGTGTTGAGTGGTGTGCTCCATGGAGGCCCTTCCAACTGAGAGACGAACGCCGTTACACAGAACAACATAGCAACCAGTTTCCACAACAACGACGTCCAGAACGCAATTTTGCACGTTCACGCAACGTTACGTTTTGACGCGCAACACTTCCCTCAAACGGAGATGGCAAATGCTGATCTATTTTTACCAGAACTCGCAAAAACTCTGATCGAAAAACACACAATGAAGCCCAGTTTAGAAACGTGGGCAATTCAGAGGAACTTTGCAAGAACTAAACATCGGCATTTTTGACATTACCGTAATGGCAAAAGATTTTATCGTTTTCAAGTTAGAAAATCAACTGTTGGAGACAAAACATTCCTTAACTGTCATGAACAAACCCCTTCCGCCCAAACATGACAGGTTTTTCTTTGCTCAGTCGTCACCCACTTCAGGATACGCCATGATCGGCAAAGAAAGAGCTCTTGTACAGTCGTATAGAGTCAAAATAATGGGAGGAAGATTGTTAAATTTTATCAAAAAGATAATGCCTAAACATTTTTAATTTTTCCTACTTTTGAGGGGCTTTGGTCCAAGTTTTCCTCTGGATGAGGTTTTAGGACGACATAAATAGTATATTGTGCAGGATTCGACACGGTCATTAACGATTTTGGTGTCAGTAGTTCTAAAAGTGGGCGGTACCGCCCCCCTGGGAGCGGTGAGAAACGCTAGGGGGGCGGTGAAGCAGATATGCGCGATTGGGGGGCGATAGAAGACCCATTTAATAATTACATTTCTGTTGTCTTACTAACTTTGAGTGACCAAATGCCACAAAAAGCAGTATGATCAACAAACACGTATTCATGCAATTTGTAAACAAAACTTATCGTTTTGGAAACAAAACAGAGGTGAAATGTTCGGAGATAAATTGATGAACTGCAGTTTCCATCACCAAAGGCAAGCTGCACAGTGAAACTGTCCTCCTCTATAATTAAATGATTATGATTGGAATTTTCGTCAGCTGCACTTCTTGGCACAGGTAAACTGCTACTTAACAATGCCCGTTTCGTTACAGTGACTATCACCGGTCAGGTTTGAGAATGCACGCTTGCATTTAGACTCAGCCTGTAACCAAAAGTGTGAGCTAATTTTGGATGGAGTGGTTTCATGATCACAAATATAATAATAACCTTGTATGAGTTCAGTTCGAAAGTAGAAAGGCAATCCATATTTTTTTACAGATACTTTTAGGTGCCAACAAGAATAAGTTACCTAAAGGGAATCGAATTGATTCTGGAAAACAGAAGTGTGTTTCAGAACGCATTTTAGCTTGAGCAGCGCCAAGGAAATCCAGGGAGAGAGAGATGGTAGAGCCAGTGGACGACTGCAAGTGTCACGGCTAAGTTCAAAAACTTTTGAAA
>JGI24159J19872_10000683_pt1 | contig 32595 bp, 19 predicted proteins | sample Ectturendosymbi4_FD_19872 | JGI IMG/M metagenome (IMG submission 19872) | reverse complement strand
CGCAAGATCGAACCTTGCTGAACTACACAAGAATTGAGAATGCGCATAAAGTACGCAAGAAAACTTTCGATTTTTGTTATGTATAGAAGTCCAGCAAACTTTTAATTTTCCTTTTTCCCTGCTGAGACAATAACAAATGCCTGAATGCTTCTATGTCAACAACAGCTGTTTTTGTGCTCGTGCAACAGTTCTATGATGCCGCAGAAATTGGTATGGTAGCTAATGATGTGGTCAGCGCTTGCACTGATCAGCCTTAGCAGACAAAATAAATGCGATTGTTTCAGATAAAGTGAACTACCGCGGAACACAATCTTAAACATGCGCAGAGGCGAAAGGTTTGCAAATTGTGGTGAGATGGTTTCTGGACGCAGACGATAACGCAGAATACCACCGAAATCTAATTATTACTTTTTGGCCCATTTACAATGTTCCTTGAAATTTGCATGCAAATTCGTTCCGTGGTGCTGTACTTGCATTGAGTAGACAAATTAACACGCAAAAAGTACGCGAAAACAATTAATCTCCTTTGCGCAGGTAATAAAGTTTTTGTAAAATATCAAGCTCAATGGGGCGTTTTAACCCCAACCCCCCCCTTGCGTACGCCCTTGTACAAAGAGCCTCCATGATGATATTCACCGACAGTGCTTTATGGATAGGGGACTTGCTGATAATAATTTTATCAAAGTTGTTAAAACAACAGGCAATTCATCACAATTTTTAAAACATTCACATATGCTCTACTCGATTTCTGGGAAAAGCATAGGTCATCTCCAATTTAGGTAAAAATTCGATTTTGCCAACACAACCATCAGACAGCTCATGAGCGAATTGGTGTGCAATGAACAACTGTGTGCCAACGTTTGTGAGCTGCTTTCTCAGCATAATCTATTTTTTATCTTTATTTGCTATTTTCTGAAATATTTTTACTAAGCTCAACATTTGTTGGAGTGCAGTGAAATGATCGTCACAGCTGTACCTGCATGATGTGCTTGACAGTCTATCGTTGTTATATCCAATGGGATAAATAGAGCCATGGCCTCCAGTCTGGTGTGATAAAACCGCAAAATAAGGAAAATAAGCTTCTCTCTCCTGGAACAGTCGCTCATTCATAGTAAGCCAATCAGCAGTTACCCAGTTACCACATGGAAATTACACCAGTACAAGCCACGCAAATGCAAAACTCATCTAATATGTGCTTCTGCGACTTCTTTTTCAAAACATATTTAATCCTGCAAAATGAAACATGAAAGTCTTACTAGTCGAAAGAAACAACTGACAGGGCAATGACCTAAATTACATAATCTGCGACGTTTAGAAAAGTAACCATTTTCATCTTTCCATAAACTACAAAATTTCACCACGCAATAAAACCTTAGTTATGCAAAAGGTTCTGCTTTCTATTTTGTAAAAGAGTAGTCAAATAACCTCCTGTGTTCTTAAAACGGTATTTAATCAAATGTCTTTCACCCTGATTATCATTTTGTTTCATTGCCAAATCAGTAAAGTGAAAGGTAATTTTACGGAAGCAGGTAAAGGACGTCTGACAAAGATAGTGTTTAAAGTAAAAAACATCTCTCTTTGTGAGTAGGACAAGACTCGGCCGACGAGAGCCAAACGAAAAGTAGAGCAGCAGACAAGGTTTCTTTAGATCAAGCATGGACAGTTACAAAAACAATCACGACGGGAGCGCAATCTTGCGTTATTTCCTCATCCACGCCCGGCGCTTTGGATAAACAATCTCGTGATTGTTTAAGGAATTGCGCGTATTGCCTTCGGTTAGACTAATATTTTCTCAAACACCGGGTCGGGTCGATCACTACAACAACAATCAGCGTGCTATCCAACAGTTCAGTTTTCTTTCAAAGTTGCAATTAAAATCTCCTTTCAATTGTAACCGACCGCACGCATCATTTCAACGAACGCTTGCCACCCTGAGTTCGCTCCTCAAAGCAAGCGTCCCATACGTCAGTTTCGGATACCTCAAGTCATTTTTATTCTACAGTAGAGTGTTCTGCAATGGTGGGATCACAGCGGCACAACGGTACAATGGACAAGAGCTTAGTTGTTGCTGTTATTACTTTTCTCGGTGCCTTTAGCTGCAGCAAGTTGAAATCAGGGTTTTTGAGATAGTGGATCGCGTATACGTTCTGACAGAAACCCTGGTCAAAATTAACTACAAAAGCAGGTTTTTTAGGGTGTTTTAGGGACCCGATTCTGGTCCCTAAAATTGAAAATCGGGTCACTAGAATCAGAGAATTCGGGTCCTTTCAGGTCCATATCAGGTACCTAGCACTTTCCTTAAAAAAAAACTGATAAAAGTGTATGAAACAGACGTATTTTTCACCAAGTGCACTGATGCATTATGCATAGGATATTTGTGTGCGAGCACACCGCTGCATGCAGTTTATCACGCTCATCGTCGACTCTAAAGCCGAAACCTCATTCCACAGAAAATGCAGAAGTCAGAGCCTAACAAACATGAAACAAGAACCCTGCTAGCCTTGAATGCACCGAAGCAATAAATTTTACGTGAATCAGCCTGGCAGCGTCCCGTATGGTACTGAACTTCGTTACGTGCTTGGTATTGAACAAAACGTAATTGCATCGCGCGACTCCAACAGGCGCTTGAACACTTCAGGCGACTTTGGCGTACAGCTTCGCTGATGGTATACTTTGAGGGCAATAACTTTGTCAGCAGAGACATTTCGATAATCCTGTACTTAGGAAGCTTTAGCAGATTTTAAACAGTCTGTGTATGGCACACAGACGTACAGAAAACGTGAATGACAACCACAAAAGTGCCACGCGCGTGTAATGTGTGTCCCAATTTTGCTTTGCCTTCATGGCGAGTATGAAGCGGTTTGAAGCTTTTAAGGTCCAAAACTTGACTCTTTTTCCCCGGACCGTAGGATAGAAAAAGCTTTTTTTTGTTAGCCCTACAGCACCACGAGTCGGAATGGGGTTTAGCCAATTTTGAACTTTACCGGAAAACGTTAATTGCTACTAGCTGTCATCACCGCAACCACCACGATCCACGTGCCAGTTGCAAGTCTCTCTCGGCCTTGTCATTAGACAGCAGATTACCACCCAACCCAATGCAAATCGGTTTTGACAGCAGACGCCCCAACCCTTGTTTATCCGCTAACGTTTGGCAGAAAATAGGTAACCCTGGGCGAACTTCCTCTGAAAGCTAGTAACTTCTTGCCTTGCGTCGCGTGGCGCCACTTATACTTTGCTCAGCAGTTTCAGTGCCTGTTTAACAACACGACATTTTTTCCTGGAACGGAGCTGCTTACAGTGGGTAAAACACTTCNTCGGTGAAACTCAAGAAATTTTGCGAAAGCGGCTTTTCTGTCAAAATGAACCTTATAAGGACAACAATAAAATTACTGGCAACGCGTTCTGAAATGAATATAGATTTGCTACAAACACACAACCTGGTATCTTTCACTTCAGATGTCATAGAAAATGAGCATTGTTATTTTTCCATCGAACAAATTCCGTTTCGTAGGTCAACAGATACATGCTCAAAGAAATTAAGACTGAAAATGAGTAGTGTAAATAAAGGTCGCACGGGCTGTCAATGGCTTTTTTAGTTGGACTTGCGAAGTTGTCGAATTTTGAAAAGTGGAAAATCTTTATGATCAGCGGGGGTAGAAGCACTCTGCAAAAGTCAAAGTCATAAAAAGCACAAACTCATGTTGTGAGCTTGTAACTTAAACATTAAGAGATCCATTGACTGGGCTTCAAGATGTCTGACATGAGTAAAGAGTATAGCAGTTTCGCTATTTCCTTAGTTGTGCTGAAGTGGCTGAGTGGTAATCCAATTAGACTTGCGACGTCACTTCTGCAAAATACTGGCAGGCGTCTGCGAGAGAAATAGATAAATGTGAAGGACCAATTTTTCCACAAGGGTTTGTGGAAATACCATCCAATCTTTTACGTCATTTTTTTGTGCAGAAAAACAAAAATACTAAACCTTTAGGCATCGATTTTGAAAGAAAGACAATAGTCCACTCATTTTTTGTTTTCCATCTTCCAGTTCAGACCATTTTACCCAGATTTAAGNGCTTAAACTCTTTTTTATTGNCCCTCGGTTTTTCGAGTCAACTGATTAAGTCAAGCATTCCTCCTGGAGCCCACCCGATGACTGTACCTTATTTCAGCTTATAAATTGATACTGCAAAGGTTTTCAAGCAAATAATCACAGTGTTCTCCGAAGTAAATATGCCCTTTGTGTGCATAAGATACTTTTAAAAGATACCGTTTTTAACAAGAAAAGCCTCAGCTACGCAATAGCGAAAACAGAAAATTGAACAAACGAGGCTATGTCCATACATCTATATTTGCCAAGGATGCTATTGGATTTGGCTAGAACAGTAAATGGTCCCTTTACAGAACCAAGAAAAGGTAGAAACGGAGATATCACACGGAACGTTAGACTTAATCGGGATTATTGTGTGAAGAGCAGTTGCTCTTCAGCTTTTGTTGCAGCCACTGCCGTGCACGCCAATTCCGGCCATAACCACAACCTTCTCACGCTGTTCAGTCCTGTAGTCCGGATGAGCCGAACGCCCTTTTTGCTTGATCTGGCCCTCGGCTGAAAACGTTATTTGCAGCAACCATGCAAATGTCGGCAATCGCATAGCGTCACCGATGCGCCAGCCGCTCCAGCCTGATCAGCATCGAAAATGGCGCAATGCAAAACCGAAATAAATAGCCGAAATGAAATATTCAGCCAAAACGTTCGTATGATTAAAGTATTTCACATTTGCCAGTGCAATGTGCCGAACACCTATACCATCGATCGCCTCATTTCAAGTGATCCGCTTCAGTAACGATGTTTACCCAAAAGGAAGAAGGTTGGTTGCTGAGGGGAATGTTGTGGTCTGTCATGTGGTTGAACACTAAAAATAGACAGATTTTGCCTGTATATAGTTTGAGTTTTGTATTTTGCATCCCTTTGCTTTATTTACTTTGTGGAGGTGGTGTTGTCGGTGGATGCTGCTTAAATTGAACTCTTTTCTGGATCGAGTTGGAATAGTAGCTGAAGAGAAACGTAGGTGTTTTTTTCCTGACAAATCGGAAAAGGATCCGTTGTTTGTCAAACCCACTCTTCGCCAATGTAAGTGGTAAAACTCCGAGGTTAATGCAATCCACGCCGCCGCCAGCATTGTCAGCTGCATGAAAAAAACAACAGTTTNTTGAGNGCTACTTCCTGATAGGGCTTTCGCTTTCCTTCCCGCCATCTAACAAACATAAGACTCGCGCACAGCAAGGTCTTCGAGATATGGGACCACTCGGTAAGCGCTACTGTTTCCAGAATAACTTCGCTTGAAAGAGTGTTTACCGAATCAGTGTTTTGTACTGAATGGGACATGAACTAAGAATATTTCGATACCGTTGGGGGCGTGAAGCTTTATCCCAGAGCAAGGCTTGACTGCTCGAGAGTGGAATTAATGATCGCTGGATTTTATGACCAGACCAGGAACTGGAATTTACCGATGGACGTTTTTTGCATTTTACGGACGTTTTTGCACGTTTTTGCATTTTTGGTTTTTACTTGCTGTTAGTCGTCATCACACATTATTTTCCCTTCTTGTCAGTGGCTGCCAAAATCTGAGAGGGTTGCATGACCAATAAAACCAGAAGAAATGGCATACCACCCACTACTGCTGCTTAGTTAACCAGGTAGCACGTACAATAGCAAGCAATCGACAAAATCACCGGTTAATTTAAACGTCACTGGGAAACGCAAACCATGCCGCGCAGCAACTGGTCTCACACCCACGCGCTTGTACTGCTTTGCAGCACAATTGGGCTGTTGGAGTTAAACATGAAGGAGCTCATCGGGTCTGCAACCACTGACGTGATGCTGGTTTGGTGGGAACGACTCCGCGGAGCACGGGAAGAAACCAGTAGCCCATGCAGCCGACTTCCAAGGGCATAACGCGCTGGTTCATTCTCCCCTTTGCGCAATTGGCCGTCGGGATTAACTACGCCTTAAACGTGTCATTCTGCGAGGGATCCTATCCACGATTATGCTTAGTAAGTGCACCGTGGCGCAGTCGAAACCCGGATAGCTTCCTTTATGGCGTTCTCCATATCCTCAGCGACGCGGCTCATTATGGCGACGTCCTGCCAGGGTTGGGATAGTTTTCCCGCCAAAATCGTCGGAGATAAACAAGTTGATCACATCAGATCGGGTTGCACGCANGTCCACGACCCTTTCGCCATATGCTTGATAGTAAAAGGGTCGGCCGTGAGCTGCAGCGCGAATGGAAGAAGNNTGTCGCGCGATCACGGACTGAGTCTGTTGCATCAGCCTGCAACCTGCAGGTTGCCGCAGCAAGCTTCAGCAATTGCGAACCGAACAATGGCCTCCCGCCGCTTCTAACAAGCGCACGTTCTCCCCTCGTCGGTTGCTGATGCCTTATTTAAAAGTGAAACAATAAGCGGCGTCGCTAAGGCCGGAGGAATTTAGTTCTTCCGCATGAAGACAAAACAAAGCGAGTTTCAATGGGAGTCATCTCTCTCTCTCGCACAGCATCCAGACGGGTTCAAACGAAGGAATGCTTCTCTGCACGCCCAGATATCCCTGGGTATCAGTTTCGTGCCTGCCTTTTAATCGTGTGTGTCAACATTACCTGGTTAAGCGTCGGCACCTGCCAGTTGAACCAATAGCGTCGCAGCACTCACAAACGGTCAGGTCCTGCAGCTGCGCATGCGCGTTACTCGCATCACTCTGGTGAAAGAGTACCACGTTGTATTGAGCACCTTCCCCGTGTGCTCGAAGACCAATCACGAGCAATAATAATCGAAAAGGAAAAACGAACGTGCAAGTGGACGAGGAGACATAAAACATGAGGAACGCTTGACGCTCTTTGCACAGCCAGGATGATTCCCTTGGTTAATCTTTACTTCGACGCAATTCGGCAAAGGCAACGAAGCCAATAAAACCGCAGTACGGAATGCCCCCCGGATTTTCGGCCTGATTGAAACCGCACAGTGCCTTGGTCAGGCAACGTGAAACTGGAAATTTCTTTGTCACGTTGTCCACAATGCAGGTAAGTCCTTTCCGTGACAATAACAGGCTTACGTATATCTGGCAGCAACAAACAAAATCAGAAAAATAATAAAACTTCTGAAAACTTGGTAGATATTAACACAGTTTCAATATCAACGTATTTTTACGCGTTCAACATGAAATTCATCACGTATTTTCTTTTCTGCTTTTATAAAATTATTATTTTTAAACCCGACAGAAGTCAGACGTGACTTTGGGAAATTTTCACCCATCAACAACGTTCCGAATTTTTCAGCAGAACATATTTTTGCGGAATCGCACACGTCGCGCGAACGCACGTCACTGGTAATTCATTCAACCAGAACAAACCACTTTTAAATACCAACACAGTAACTGGCGAGACAAACAAAAAACAAAGCGACCGAAAAGAGGCAATAAACATCGACAAAAATCAACAAGTGATCACAAAAAACAGGCTCGAGCTAACAGCGTTTTGAACATCGCCACGGGTTTATCGACTGGGCAGTTTGTGAGAAACCAGAACAGCGACAGGTCTCGTTATGATTGCGTAGTAACTCAGGCAGTGATCCGTATCTCATAGGCAGTTTTTTGCGAAGGTGCACGTTGGCATGTCTAAGCTTGGGCAGTTTTTATCCGCAGAACTATTGGCGATCTTCGTGGCAGAAGCAGTTGTAGGCAAACATCTGAAAAAAAGACGAAGGGTTGTTATTGGCAAGTCTGTACGAACCAGCGACTTTCCGGTACCAGAACCAACGCACGAAACAACGCATACGCAACGAAGCCACGCCGCAGGTGTCCAGGCAAACAAAACGGATTGCTAGAAACGACCCAAGCAAATATCTGCGAATGTCCCATTTCAGCTCGAAAGCAAACATATTGATTTTTCTCCCTATTACCTCCTGTCGATGAGGTAATGCTTGCTCTTCTCTCCAATCTGTTAGATTGCTGCGACATTGGTGACTGTCACTGGCGGAGAGCACCGTTGAAAACTACAAGAGCACTAAAGGCGATGATTCGGGTCGTGGCGAGCACTACAGCACGGGAAGTCACCGCCAAAACGACACCACCGCCAGTCTTTTGCTCTTGCACATATCACGGACTCCGTATTTCCAGCCACCTGGCGCCGATTGTGACGACACAATGGGGTCTGTTGCCAAACGGCGCATCTAACACTTTTAACGGTCGTTAGCCCCGCAGAAAGCCTGAAACAGATACCGATTTTCGAGAAGATCGCGTTACGGTTTTCCGGTAGAGCACAAAAGGAACCTGACGAATGACATTCCTTTGGCATGCTCGACAACAAACTAATTGTTATTTTGGAAAATTTGCTGTTAGATAGCTTGGAACCTCTTGCGGAGATCATATTTTTTAGAAATTTGTTATGAAGAAAATCTCGATGCGAAGTTTTAAACAACTGCGCCTGGGCATGCAGCAAATTTGTAAAAACCGCACTCTGAAGAAAAACCAGTCGTTATGTTCATTTCAGCTTCTACATTCGAAAGATTTTCCGTACAAAATTGTCAAAGTTAAAGCGAGCGATCCATTCTAATAACACCACAACTATGTCCACGTCAATGCGAAAGAAATGCTTTTACGTTTTTTTTTTATAACAGCGGGTTTGTTGCAACGCTGGCTTCGGATCATAATCGGCCAATGCACACCCAATTCCAGCTCTCGATCAAGAAAAACGCAGCTGCCTTTCAGTTATTAATGTTTTCCGCAATTGAACTGCTTCGCGACGGCCCGAGAAACCCGTACGTGGCGTGGGGGGAAGGGCGTCGCAAAACTGACAGTCTGCCGCTACATGTACTTGCTAATTGTCCGGCTCGATTCCCACGCAGCATCAATGGCAAAAGATCACCGATTAATGCGAACGAGAGTACCGGTCGCCAGTATCCGGTCCAACCCAGGTGCCAGTGGAAACGCCGGAATTCGATTCACGCCACGACTGGCAAATGGGTGGCTTAGTTGGCCTTTTGTCTCCGTTCCGGAACACAAAGCGCTCTGGACACAACGACGTAGTATTTGTGTTGATAGATTATACGGGCGCAGGCCTTCCCGATTCAATCCCGCTACAGCGGTGGGCTTTTAAACGCGGTTTAAAGACGCCTGGCAACAAGGGTTCAATGTTTACGCAAGGCTACGACCGTTGGCCGTCCACACGGTGTGACAGCGCGAGAAATGCCTCCGTCGGCCAGTTGCCCTCAGCCTTTGGGGCGACGCGCTTTGTGGAGTGGCTGTGCACACCTGCTGAAAGGCGACTTCCCACGAGGGAAGGCGCGCCCGGGCAATTGTTTCAGATTGGAATGTGTGCTACGCTTTAGCCGGTGGTCCTCGCAACTTGCCTCGTAGTATGGCCTTCGCGCGGGAATGATAAGCGATTACACGGGAGCGGCAGAGGATGTTAATTGCGCAATCTAGCCTCATGTGAAAGCGGAACCTGCGCCGCACGCAANTGGACACAAGCAATGCAACCGCGTCCGCCAAACCGCTTTCTAGTNTGCCGTGAGNGCGTTTCCACTACGGTTCAGTGCAGTGACTACACGGTTGAAAGGGATAAAGCCGCCATAGCTCACTAGAAGATGGCAGCAACTAAAAACAATGATTCTATATTACCTCAGAGCAGCTCGTGCAAGAGCTTGTAAGGATGATTGAAAAATTGAAAGCTCTCAGCTGCATAGAGAAATCTGTCCTAAACGATACGGGTGACACAGTTCATGCTGGTGATGCAGACAGGTGGGTTCGTAATCAACGACAGGCCGGTTTAATCCCATGAGGTGAGCGAGAGCGCACACGCGACAGGTATCACGGCGCAAGGGAATTTACTGTAACGCGCTCGCTAACCAGCAACACTGACATTCGCGTGCCAAGGGGCGCAGTTGACAGATCCACGGCTAACTGAGATCAAACCATGGAGAACATTAATGCAACTGAAGCATTCAAACGCTTATCCAGTATGCGCCGTGCGGTCCACGCGCACCAAAACAGTTCCGTAAAGCGGCGGTCATTCACCTTCAACTCGCGCTTTCACACTCGCGCGTTCCCGCAGTTTTCTTGAATAGGTGAGGACAGTGTGTTTGAAGACACCGGTTTTGCTTCGTCTGTTGATGCCTTGAAAGACGACGAACGCTGTTTTCGCTGGGGGAACAAATCTGTAACACACCAGAAAAACGTTGAGAAGAGAGTGCCTCTAAAAAAACAAAGGTCCATTCTCTAAGCAACACATTAGCACGCTGGTCGATTGAAAGTGGTCTGCAAAAACAGATACGGGGACTTCACGCTTGCTTCGTAGTTCGTTGATGGAAACGAGGCTCTTTGTTCGTTTGCTTTGGCATACTACTAAAGCTAATACAGTGTGAAGACAGCAAGATCGGTTCGAATAAGCGTTTTTTTCAGACTGTTCGGCCAACTGTCAGCGTAACTTGCAGTTTTTAATCCATTCACCTGAGACGTAAACATTTTTGCAGTCTTAACGTTTTGCCGACGCTAAGCCTTTGCTGAGAAGAGAAAAGCAGATTAGTGTCGCTCGCTACACACGAAAGCGACTGTTACTAACGCCTCTGTCAATGAAATTATATTTGTAACCGGCGCCAAAATCAAAAGATGGTCTCAACTGTCCACTAGTACTGTAGGATCAGCTAGCTACAGCTTTTGGTTGGTACTACAGCTGGCACACCGCTTCCCAGGATTGATCATAGTCATAGCGCATGTGGGGTTCAATGCGCACAGATAGAACTTTTTACGTTACAAGCCAACCGTGATATTACTAGGAGATGAATTAAGAGATTGCGGAAACATTAACTCAAAAAACAAAATGAAATAACATCGTAGTACGAATCGTAGCAACACGTTGATTACTGATAGTTAGTTTGCGAAGTATACACGCAAATCCAACAGACATCTATGTACCAGATCTGCAAAACTGTGGTAGCGACTGGAAAAACAGCACGCACGTTGCTAAATGCAACACATTGAGTAGTCGCGTTATGTTGAAACATGACGCTTCTCATCCATTTCAGGGTCCCTTATAAATATTTAATAAAAAAACATTCCCACGGTGTTTAAGCGGCGTTCACAGTGATGATAGCTTCCAGGATCTCGCAAGGACGAACATATGGTACTCGCTTATAATTACAACTCCGAAGGATAACAGTGCTCGTTCACTGTTCACGTAAAGGAAACGCGTTCTCTCGTGCTCCCCTCTCGCCGACTGAGCTGGTCTAACGTGTCAATTGACGATATGAGACAGGAGACGATTAATGTTGTTCGAATCTTCATACGCGCCCGGCTTCATTTCTGGCATTGCCAGCAAAACTTGCTTTTTGGAATCAAACCCAGCACGGTCGGGATATCCAGACGATTGCAGAAAAAATATTTTTGAAGACTACAAGATTAATTACAAGCAGGATAATTTGGTTATTTGTAGAAAACAGTTCTGGCCCCAACGTGGTAATAAAGGGTAAATTACGGATGGAAGACACGGCAGTCAGAATAATCGCACTTACCGGTTATTTTCTGCTGAACTCTTCGCGCGGTTGCCGAATTGGAATTGGCGGAAAGGCGTGGGCGCTTTTTCGGGATTTCAGCCGAATTGCTATTGAACAATTGACGTTTAGAGACCTTTGGTGCGATGCATGTCAGTTCGTCGCTTGCAGAGCAACTGTTTGGTGCGAGTGATTCGGGGCAGTCAGAAGCGGTTGCGGAGGGTGGCGTGAGTGAGGAGTGCATCGGCAGCCTGAGCGCATTACGGTCGGTAGATGTCGATATCGAGCAGGACGCTCTGGCAACCGGTTGTTCGCCGGATACAGTGGAGGACTGTTCAAAACTCGGCAACGGTGCATGACGAGCAGTGACGCGAACCACATCTTTGTTTGCACTTCCGGTGATATGGGGCGGACTGCCGAACTTGAGGGCCATAGACAGTTGCTTGGACGGCTCCACCGAGTGACCCGCTGCTGCACAGTGACTTGTGTTTTGATCAACAGTTTGCAATGGATTCAAGCGCTGTTTTTTCGCATCGTGAGCCACCCTAAGCTCAGAGTGATGTTTCCTTGGCACGCGAAGGTAAAACTGGGAAACTTGGGTGCCGTCCAGTTTTTGCCACTGGTATCGCGGAGACTTGGATATTTCGCCCCCGGCGCCTGGTTCTCGTTTTCCCGCACCAGACACCCAACGAGCGTCGAAGTTCCACTCTTCCAACAGGCGCTTGGTTTCCCGGGCCAAAGTGGTATTTAGCATGCGTCGCGTTTCCGAAGGATCCGAGTTGCCAAAAAGCGACCTGCACGGAGGCGATGCTTGCTTTTCACTGAGCTTCTTGATGAAACAAATCGCAGTTTCGTTGAAAGCACAACCCTGCATAGAGGCCATAGCACTATGTTCGACCTTGTTTACAGACAACGAAAAACTTCCTGCAAAACCAAAACATTTATAGATGTCAATCACATATGCCAAAGGCGAATATGGTGTGTCAGTTAAGTATAAAGCCCAACGAAAAACCTTGCACACACCGCGCAACGGGTCATAAAGTTCGCCACGCTAGCACTTTACCTGGTAATTATACTGCGGAACCGAAAACGTCTTTAGTTCGCAGTTCTAAACTTCGGCCTGATTGGTAGCAAGTCATTGCCCACTCGTTGGAGTATTTAACTTGCTTAGCAATGTGAAATAAACCGTACGGCTGCTGCCAAGCAACTCAGCGGCAAAATGATGCGCAGCATTAACGATCCCAATCGAGTTGCACGTTTCAACTGCGTTACGGAGGTCTCGACGTCGCCTGGTACGATGCAGAACTCAGAAGCACGGCAACGCAGTCACGTCAAATGCTGGCGTAAACAAACTACAGGCGCGTAACGCCCCGAGTACGTGTTTACAATCGTAGTAACGAGACATCGGCTACAACGCAGACGAAAAGGGTAAACGAAAACGCACTTTCGCGGCAGATTTGTGACACATGATGTGAGCAAACTAAAAACTCCCTCAACAACTGCGCACATGATATTCACATGTTTGTTACCAAGTAATCATGATGGCCAGCTCATGTTTGTGCAAAAACTCGCTCTAACAGAGTCGGAAAACACCGATAAACTATTCACTGAGTTTCTCCTGCATCAATATAAAGTGCCTCAACAAACAACGTTGCCTAACCTCGATTTGTAGATCAAATTTGCTACTGAAGTTTATAACATTTTTATAGTACAGCAGTTTCAACCTACTAGCTGCAAGTTTAACCCATTACAGAAGTTTAGCACACAAGAAGTTACTCTGTTGCTTTGAACTCTTGTCGTTAAACAGACCGGACCTTTCTGTTTCAACGTGTATGATCACTGAGCCGAAACTTAACAGCGAAACAAGCACCAACTGACCCAACATTTTCGTAGTCGACTGGAACAAGCATCAGAACAAAGCTGCACTTTCTAACTGGCTACGCCAGTTGACAACCCTGGCCAAAGTCTCCAACGCTATGAAACGCGGCAGGCAGCGTAACACACACTGACCTCATCTAGTCCAGGCCTGCCTCTCCAACCGTTTTCAACCGTCAAACCTTTTTACGCAACTGGGCTGGTGCAAAACTCACATGACGAAACTTTTTCCTTTTTTCAATCGCTGCTCGCACCATTGCTCCTACCTCGCTGCTGACGTTTGTGCTTGCTCGAGTTTGTTTCTTTTTTTCCCATTGGCTCCTTCTTCGTCGTGCACCTTCGCCACCAGCGGCCGCAACACATCTGTTGCGCATGGCTCTCTGGATCGTAATCGATTTTACGCGCTGTTGTTGCGGGAGTGGGCTGCAGTCTTAATACGTTCAACATTGCCCCGACGAGCCATTAAAAGCTGCACTTTACGTATACTGCTGCGTTATTCAGATTTATTAACCAGCAGCTATTTATGCATTATATCCCAGCAACTGTACTTAGCTCTTTCGCAGTATGTTACCAAACCAATTAAATTATTCAAGGTGTAGCTCCATGTAGCTGAAACACTGTGTCCTTCGCCTTTACATGCTTTCTACTTCGTTCAAACAGTGACATGAATGAATTTTTTTGTATTTGCAAGCATTTTAATGCCCACGAATACTACTTCATGTGACTACTTTGAAAACCTGAAAATTTGTTTCAGTCACTCCATCGTATTATCAAGTTTCTTTTTTCAGTATGGGCATTATAAGTTTCAATGGATTGGACATTTTGCATGACATAATACAAAAGACTTTTACAAAATTTTTACACGCTAAAACCTATTACATGACATAACGCTAAAGACTGTGGCCGTCAAAAATAGCATTTGTTGTTTTCTGATTATTGCACACATGTCGCATGTTAGCGGATCGATTGTAACGACAGAAAATACATATTGTTAATTACCGCAAGGTTGTTGGCCTGGTTGTTAGCCATCAGCCTAGCCCACCCAGACAACAACGGATGTACTGTGTTCAACAAAACAGACAACCCTGTTTGATTCAGCCAGACTCATCAACGGTTCGTCCACGCTGAAAAACATTTACCCGTTAAGTTTTTACCGGCAAAAGCAAACCATCATTGTTGTGACAGATATAGCACAATCTTTACAGCTTCCATATCTGAAAAATGAAAGCTGGAGTGCTTGGAATGAAGAGTAACCGATACGGTTATTACTTTGTAAGCACTGTCGCGCGCCAGTCTTGCATCTGGAAGCTTTGTAAGAGTGATCGCTTTTGGAGACCTCTTTCGGCACGCGCTCGCGGTATTTGGGATGAAATCCTTTTATCGTGCCTGAAAAGACGATAATTTCACGGGTAACATAAGGCGCGCGGTAATTGCTGAAGACGACATATGCCAACACAGTGGCTCGCGTGAGCTCGCTCAATACCTGTTGCATTATGACGTAGCGACAAAACAGATGTCAAACCGGCCAAGGCGATCATGCGCGCAAATTTCGCATCATACAGCTTCAAATTAGCAATATGCTGTGGCACATCATATTGGTAGATGCGGCATTCTTTGTTTCTACGAATGAAATTGCTGCACAAACGTCCAGAATTTTTCCGGTGGAATTAACGAAAGTCACTTATTCCTCCTTAACAAAATAAACGTAATTGTAGATTGTTATAAATTTACCTCAAATGTCCAATTGTTTTCTGAGTAAAATATTGATTTTAGGTTGTGCACCTCTGTTTGTAGCCAAGTGCAACATCACGATTTTCTATCCTAACAGCAAAAGCACCGATCTGATTTTGTTGTTGCCGAAGTTTCAGCGATGTTACAAATTCTTACACTAGAGGTATGTTGCAGATTGAACGCAGGCAAAACTATTGCTGGGCTTAATTGGTCGAACAAAGAAAGACATGAAGAACACTATAAAAAATGCAGCACATCTAACAATCTCTACCAAAATTTGTTTCTCTGCACGATTTTTAGCAGTTGATAAAGATGAACTGAAGCAACTAGTGCGGTTTTGACCCGAAATTGCAGCTTAAAGGTACAAAAAAACACTAAACCTTTTCACAGCGTGGCGTAAACCTTACAAAACGTGCAAAGTCGGATTATAAATAATAACGCAAATAGCACAAGCCTAATGAAGTAATGTTGAACGCTTCTGAAACAAATACTTTCATCCTTAGCAAAATGCAACCATATTCCTGACGATGAGAATAGTTTCTGCCCATCTCGGAATACCAGGTCAACTGAGCGCTTAGCAATTTTCACTCAAAACAAGGTATGGTGTTTTTGGTAAAATACCAAATACTACTCAAGGCAGATAAACAACGTAAGCTGAATGTCCAGAACTTGTCTTTTCAGCCGGAGTGTTTAATCAACTTTGTGTAAAGAAAACCCTGGAAGTCATTGTTGACGCATCGCTGCATATCTGCCTCTTTGAAAAACAAACCCGTAACAAACGGCTCGAAAAGATCCCAGATTCTCTGGAGGTTAATCTTATGGTTCAGTTTCAAGAAGTGGAGGCGATGGCAATTTGCAGACTGTGGATGTTGTATGTTTTGGTGCGTCGCAATTCCCGCACGTTTGAAGAAACCAACAGTTAAAAATTCAATGCAAGCCTTCGCGCTCTAACAAATTAAGCTCATGGCACTTTTTTAAGAGAAAAAAAACAAAACATTACGATTACAGTGAAATGAAAATTACACGTACTTGATTTTCGTTCTGTTCCACCAGTGTGGTTTTACTTAGAGTGAAGTTGATTTGCACACACTTCATCCTGTGATGTCCAAGTAAACCTTTTGCTAACACGCTAACAAATGTTTGGTCTCGAAGAAACTATGTGGTAGCCAGCAGCTGAAATATCCTCCAAAGTGGTTAGTATTGCAATATGGAGATCTTTTGATTAAAGTATTTCTTCCATGTCGTGTCCTCTTTGAAAGATTTGTTTAGCATCAATTACTGGTTATTTCAAATTGCTTGTATTTTTTGTGGTTGAGTAGGCCCCACCTTAAAGAAGCAGCGGGATATTTGCTAGAAAGTACGTTGTTTTTTATAACTATCAATTGTGGCTTATGTCAGATATTGCAAAGCGAACATATGCCTGAAAACGGTATAGTTTGCATAAAATTTGCATCAGAAAACTAATCCGGAAAATTTCAGCCACTTTAAAGGCAGCAAAGACGGTTCCGAAGTTAGGACTGGCAGAGCGTCGCAGTATTTGGAGGCAACCATCTTGGAGAGTGGCATCAAGGTGCGGTGCTAATAACTGTCAATTCAATCGCCAGGTTAATAATCTCGAAAGGGCACCAAGAGATTGAAACATCGTTTGGAGTATGTTAACGTGTCTCTATCATTATTACTGCCTTTCTTCATGTGCAGTGAAGCGAGACGATGGAACGCAACCGCTAAACAACCTTTCCGGTTCGCTATTGAAAGGCTTTCAATTAGCTCGAGCATGTCTTGCGCCAGGGCGTCGTTCGTCACCGTAGTCAGGCCGTGGACACGCGCCGAACCGCCGTAAAGTAAGCATGTGGTTTGGGCTCTAATTCTGCGTGCGGTCAGTTTTCTAGGTGCGCTGCATCCTACAGTGGAATTTCTGAGATGGTTGCTGTTGGACCAACCACTTTTTTCTCTTGCTCTCAGCACACTGTAACTCCAGGGGCCTCGTTTCTGTTCTGCAGACAATGGCCAAGCCGTGCTCATGCCCGGAAAAGTGAAAGCAGTGTATTAATAATTTCATGATCTGCTGGGGTGAACGAAACTGGGGAAGTACAAGTTTCGGCATCTGCGAAACAGAAAAACTTAAATATTTTTTTGAAATCAGACATTTCAATTTACAAATAAAAATCTTTGGCCAAGGTCGTGAGGTCGACTTCAAAAATCAAATGATGGATTTGCATTCTGCAAGCCCTGCTCTGAAAACCGCCCTTTGCAATGCGTCGTTTCTGTGCACTGCGTTGATGACTCGTGTTCCTTTGTATGTTTGTGAAGAATGCACAAATTGTTCGAAAAATTCAAAAATCCAGTCTTGCCGCAACTTCTGTTTTGTACAGGATCCGTATTTTGTGAATCAGTTGTTGTTTGCTGCGTTTGGCCCAACTTTATTGCAAGAACTGTTCGATTTAATCAAACTATATACACAGTGGAATTGCACAGCGCAAATAGATCGAAAAACGCCCCAGCCATTCTGATAGTTGTCGTTTGCGCGAGCCCACTCAACCTTGAACGGGTACAAAGAAAAAACACAAAAGACGTCGCCTGCCACAAGACAGCTAACAGCTGAGATCAAGCTTTGGTGGTTTGCTTTGTGACATAGCGTGTAATCGCGAAAACGGTTCCAAAACAACACAGCCTTCTGCCAGCAGTATACACCCGACGATCAATGTCGTACATGTGGTGCAGCTTTGGGTAACATCCTGATCGATTGACTGCGAGGGAGGCCGAACGCGATAACAAATAAACACGTTAGAGCAGCGGCGGGCCGCAGTGATTTCTGCGGGTGGTGTTGTTCTTTTACGACGGTTTTGTGCCCGCAACCACTCCCATCAACCGATCGCCGCCATCTCGACACTCGCCGCAATTTATTGAGCGCCTTATGTACGTTTTCGCCGCTGATCTCCCGTTCGCACGTTCGTTTCTTGCTCAGTCCATCGCCGGCTTACAGACGCGAAGGATCAATCAACATTGGCCGTGCACGCACAATTTGCCGCATCACCCCTCCTCGCCTCTCCGGAGGTGCCTGTCAAGCCATGGCCTTTCTCTCTCTAGGAGGCCGTGGTCAAGGCGCCCCAGGCTTCGTAACACGTGACACTTCAAGGTCCATGAAAGTCTACTCTAGCGCATGGCGTTCATTAATGTAGCTCACTTTTTTCAGGGCATGATAGTTAAATGCAGGTTTGCCAGATTGGTCGTTTTGCGGCCAACTTCCAGAAATTTGGCCGTATTTCAGGTTGGTTGACCGTACGATTTTTGGGTTGGCCTTTTGGCTTTTTTGGCCATTTTCACAGTCGTTTGGCCGAAAATTTTTTCTGTTGGCCGTTTTTAAAAATATGTCTATCTTGTAATGGTTAAACTGTCAAAGACAACACCTTTTATAGAAAGTCTCGTCCCCTGTGTGTGCGTTTCGCCTTGTGTAGTGAAAGGGAAGCAGGGTGAGTGTGCGATTGTGTTTCCCGCGTTGTGCAGACCTTGCAGGCCAATCCGTTGTGCTTGTGCTTATGCCTGTTTATGTGTGTTGTATGGCTTGTAACAGACCATATAGGATTGATGTTGCTTGTAACAATCCATACGATTGACATGGCGTGTAACCAAACACACACCTCGTATTGTTCTCCTATGCTAACTGCCTGTGTTGCTCGTCAGTGTTTACCGTTAATTTATGTTGCCACTATGTGTCTTCAACAAACTGTGGTAAGCGGTGCTTAAACTTGGGCAAATTAAGTTAACTTTCGAAATGAAGTGTTTCTTNATTCCGAATGATCTTGCAAACATGCCATGCCNGCAGTTTTTATCTGTGAGATTTTGAAGCGACATACAACTAGTTTCTACCTCGCCGTGAATCTTTNCTTGCTGGCTATGCGTTCTAGTGTTAGCCTATTTAGCTACATGTCATATGTCCATAATCCCTGTGTTTTTTATAAAGTGGCTATTCGTTTAGAAGTATGTCTAGCTATTGCAGGGGTGGCCAACCAGTCAGGGATCAAGTGTCACATTTCTTATTGTGTTACCGCAAAGAGCCACATCATACACATGGTCACACATGAAAATCACCCCATCTTTTCCTTGCTCACACACATATCTTTGCTTTGCTAGATTTATTGTATAGATCACACACCAACATGACAATGACAAAACTTCACAAGGCATTTATTATTATGCATGTTATTTAGTGGGACTTACGGTAATTACATAAAAGCCGCATAAAACTGGGCAATGAGCCGTATGCGGCTCGCGAGCCGAGCCGCGGGTTGCCCACCCCTGCGCTATTGTATTCAGTGTCGGCGCAAAATGAAAATGAACTTGTATTTGAATGCATTTTGACCTGTTATAGTAAACGACAAGCTCTGCTTTTGAAGTGTTCATAATTTGAGTGATGATGCTAAAGTAACTGTTGATTATCAGGTACTTTTATTTAGTATTTTAAAAAAAGTAAGAAACTTTGGCATTTTTCTGTCATAAGTGAGTAATTCTGAAAATGGCTTTGACTTAATTGCTTTTTGTGATAGCCGACTGTGAGTACAAAAGATGTACTTTTATGTGAATTTGAGTTGTGAGGAGGCAAACTGTATAATAAATTTGGCTTTGTCAAGTGAATAGTCTGGCTCTGTTTTGGCAGTTTTCAATTGAGTGTTTGGCTTTTTTCAGCAATTTTGTTGGCCGTTTTTGGCCTTTTTCTACTGAAGGTTTGGCCTCCTTTGAAAAAAAATAAATCTGGCAACCCTGTTTGAATGTATAAACGTTTGGTGGTAATAGCAGGCCAGAAGGTTTCCGTTAAATTCCTGGTTGCCAGCTCCTCACAAATACCTTGACAAGAACGAATCATACAGGTTATTAGAAGTTGTTTTTAGTCTAAATTTGATGACAGAAGCTGAGAATCTCTTGAGACAGAATTAAGCACAGGACACGAAAGTTTCATTTGCCCCTTGTGGCAAACGAGAATGCGGTAGCAATCGCTCAGGCCTCAACGCGTTCAGCTGAAAGTACAGTACTTAGTAAGATATCACTCATCTAACGATATGTTGCGATCATTACTCCATGCAGAAATTGCTGCTGATATCATTAAAAAATTTTTTTTTAATGAATTAATGACAAGGCCAAAACTACCAAGATATTTTCTTAAAATTTGAACATTAGTCAACAGTCCAGGTCTGCACGCAGCTCAAGTTTCCTTAGAGAGATTTTAAGCTGTTTGGGAACGGGAGAATAAGTTTTCATAAGCAAAAGTCAGGCCAGAGCTGTCATCTTGCATGCTTCCTTTGTTAATGCAGCAGTCTTGAACTTTCATTTGAAGACTTTAAACTTTTAAACTTGATGTGGTGACTTTGTGTAGCACTGTGGAAAAATCTGAATCACACAAAATTAGGAATGCTTTCAAACGATCACAACGCATTTGCGATGTCATATTCAGACGTTATTTTTTCTTGTCGTCCCAGTGGAGTGGCGAGTACAGAAAAGAGTGCGAAACGGGAATTTTGCGTATTGTTTGCATATAACGTATAATTAGTTTTGGAAGGTTTTCAAACCAGACTCAGTTGACTCATTTGTTCTACAGGCATTTCTATCCAGTTTTCGAACTGACTAGAAGTTTTGCAAAGTTATTCAAGAAGCAGCAGTGCAAAACCAATGTTTCACAGGAAATCACGATTTAATCTACAGATCATTCGTTTTTGCATTGTTGATTCTTGTAAGCTATCAAGCAGTCATGATGGCTAATACTGTACAAATAAAAACAACTAAAGCTGAGTTTGTCAATCACGGGATGCCTACCGTAATTTGGGTTTTAACTTCACTTTGGCGTACCACAAGTATTAGCTGAGATTAAGTTGAATTTTCTTTAGCGTAGCCTTTGCAGAAGAAAAAGTGAACGCGAGCATTGTACTCTAGAATCTAAACTTTCATATCTTGCGTCAAAAATCGTTACGTGGGGAAACGCCTAAGTGGTTGCTGACTCTTTATTGATTAACGCGCTTTTTGGAATTGTGTCGTGCTTCATTCATTATTTCAAGCAATCAAATTGCGGAAGATGACGACCAATAAGCTTTACTGCAATGAAGCACGTGCACAGTGTACAGTATTTTGGTGTTGGTTTTCATATATTATAGCTTAGCTTGGTGGTCTCTTTGTCCAGCACTAAGCTGCGACTACACGTGCTGGAGAAATAGTGTCAAAAACGCCGTTGATTGTCGACTGACATTTTCCCCACCGCCAAATACGTGAGTGTGTAGGAATCCAACCACAAAAATGATTTATTGCTATAGATGTTTTTCAAGCTCACCCAATATCTCTTAATAATTTTTTGCGAAGACAAAATCTTAACAGACGTTCCGGTATTTTTTCAAATCATTAAAAGCAGTTTTCAGCTAGACTTACACTGGATCATCAACATCGCTGTAAGAACTGCGTCTTTGAGACTTTTGAGGACATTACCACTTGAACGTCCAACGCAAAAATGAAGCACATGTTTTCAAAGCTTTGGGCAGCAACGCAAACGAAGATTTTTTTAAATCAAAAGCGATTTGAAGTGTTGCAAGCGTTTCCAGTCTCTGTAACGGAATTACAAATGGTTCTTCATCAAAGTTTACCAAATGTTCGGGATGCTGCTTTGTATGCTTTTGTACTTCCGATTCGGGGCACTTGTTTTTTTCCTTTTATCAAGCTAAGCTTGTGCTGAGTCTGACCAATGGCACGTTTCGCTTCCTCCAAGATTAGATAGTGAACATTTGCATGAATCTTGACTAAATAAAATCTTAAATAGACATCATGACATAGTTCCTTTAAAAAAAGTTAGTTGTGAGTTTTAAAATATCACGAATTAGGCAAATATCCTTAAGTTTCAAACAACGGAGAACGATTGTCAATTCACGATGCAGTTGACCAACTGCGCGCATAAGTTGTGGAACGTCTCCCTCCCGTGTGCAATTCTACTTAGAAATTAGCTAAATTGCCAGCAGGTGTTTTTTTGAAAATCATTTCGCTTATATCAACTAGTATTGCAGAACAAGCCTACTGGTCAAATGTGTGCTAAGAAAAGAATTAGTAAAAGCCTTGCTTGTAGTGAAAAAGCTGGTTCCAACAGAAATTATAAACCACCATGATGTCGAACAGATTTTCAAAATGCGTGCCGACAAAATTCTATAGGCTTGTAGGATAACCACCAAATCGTGAACAAGTTATGTTACTAGCAGTTTTTCGACCATAACTAGGTTTTCGTTCCGGTTGACTACCACTACGTATAATGGTTGGCAAAACATCGGAAACCCAAACAAGTTTATCCTATTCATGATTGGCGCGAGTTCATCTTTGTAGAGTGTTTCAAGGCCAAATAAAGCTTTTCAGTCATTCAAACGTGGGCGTAGCATTTTGGTACGATTCATAGCGGTTTGTGAAAGCAATCAACGTTCAATAACAACTTTATCGCAAACGTTGTAATGAAAATCCAAATGGTAAAAATCGTCAACTGTTGCCAAAGAGCTGTAACTAGGAAAAGATTTATCGCGATTCTGCCATCAGTTTCTCGGTTTTACTTGTGTCCTGCTAATTGTTTATGGCCTTTTCTTTTGGCGTTTTCAGTCGCTTTCACCCACTTCTTCGGTCAGGGCAAAATCCGCGTCTCGATATTCATCCCATGCAAATGTCGATTATAAACATGTTACGTCTGCTGCTCATCTATTTAACTCACTGTTTGTTATTTTATACATAAAATTAATTTACGTTACCTTTTCAACAGAGTAGCTCGGAGACAAATAAGCGTACGGTAAGTTCCTTCTATTCCACCGCTGACTGCAAGTGGTGCAACCAACATTTGCCAATATTTGGTAGACGATCTAAATTTGGTTGATTTCTTGTAGAGCGAAATTAACTGGCGTTGAACCCGTATATACGATATTCCTACAAAGCCTCCCAGCCGACCTCTTAAGTTCCGTGCAAGATTTTTGATCCATGGGATTATGTCTTTCGTTTTTTGACGTCTTTGGCGACGTGGCTGCAGACAACTTTTGGATCAATAGCTCGCGTTGGCTAATTGTTATGTCCACTTCAAATATAAATAAACGCACATCGGAAATTGTCAATGCTATCATTTCGAGTTATGAGTGATTGATGGTTGATCTGAGTTTGCTGAATTGACACTTGACATATATTGATTAGAGGTATTGCCAGCAGGTCCGCAGTTTTTGAAGCGCACTTAACCAAAGTGTCATTCTGGCAACCAGAACGTTATTTACGACAAACAGAACAAAAACACCGAATTGACACAAGCGCGTCTTTGCGAAAACTAAGCCTGCTTATTTGTTTACTTGTTTGCTTGTTTGTTTTTGTATTGCATCATCTTTCCTTGACACCCGTCATAGCACAGTGCTTGCGCAAGTCGAAGTTTAGGTTGTTGCAAATACAGCGTGTTTGTCACGTCCCACAGATAAATGGCTGACAGGGCGACGCGTCTCGCCGCATCCTGAAACCCGACGACAGTCGAACTATTAACCGTGCAATTTTTCCGGTTGTTTGTTCACCTACTGTATGTGGCAACGGCAACACTTGCCCGTTGTGGAAAAAGCGGGAATCTCGTTTCGATGTGCTTGACATGTGCACATGGTCTGTGCCAACCACGGTGAATTCTAATTAGTCTCTAGAAAGACACTTGCAACCCTGGCCCNGCCAACAGTTGNTTGGTGCTGACAAGGACTTTCTGACATTTTTTCTATAGAAGAAACTTGTCCAGGCGTTTGCAAACATTCTATTGGTTCTTGGGGTTTTGTTGGCCACGCACCACAAAATGCCCATAAGCTCCATTTGTGTAATGCCAGCTAATTTACAACCTTTTCAACTTTTTGTATGACAAAAAGCGCAAGCGACAATACGATCTTGTCAAACGTGGCAAAATATATTTGAAAATAGCGTGAATCCAAAATTTAAATAATCGCGAAGAAAAAGAAGTTAAGCTTTGCAAGTGCAGGATGTTCTGCCTTACACGAAGAAACTCCTAAAAATTACTAAATTGCGTGACGTCAATTCAAGCACCGCGTGATGTGCACAGACTGCGGAATGGTGAAACATTGTAGCAAGACTTTGCTACGACACCTGAGTTACTCAGGTTGTGCAACCTTTTGCTATTGCCGGCCGCAAGTACGGCCGCCAATGAGTTCGAGTTATGTTTATGAGATACTGCCAAGTGCTAACCAACACAGAACACATTCAAACATAAATTGCATATTCATTCTATAACTCTCTGTGACATCACCATCCAGATGGTTACGCTTCGTGTCGACTGATTTTCTTGCCTTGCGTTTGTTTTGCTTCAATATACGCCAGCACGGCCGCCAAATCTTATATTTTATATTACATGTGGGCGGCCGCAAATTTCATTATGGAAGGCAGCATGCGGGCATGCGGCCGCAGGTATACGCACCGTTGCCTGAGTACATCGAGTGACGCCCGATCTGTTTTGTTAGTAAATTTGTGTTCTGAACAGGGGTGCATATTAGTGGAGGCGAACGAGACGGTCGCCTCGGACCTCCCTTTTTCAAAGATGCCGTGGGGCCCCTTTTGAGAGTTTCGCACTTAGCTTTTGCATTGTTTCGTCAAAAAGTTCATGAACCACTCTATAACCACATTTAATAAACTCTGAAGCAGGTCATATTTTTTCAAAATAAAGCAAAAATTATGTTGAAGTGTGTCAAAGGGGCCTTTCAACAACTTTATTGTGTAGTTTGGGGGCTCCCTTCTGAGAGTTTGCCTCGGGCCCCTACATTCTAATATTCAACCCTGGTTGTGAAACTGAAAGTAACCGAACACCTCAGCTTGGTTTGTTGGAAAAGAAGTTAATAGTTTCTGGGATTACTTCCGTCCAGCAAACTACGATTTGAAAATAGACCATAAAGAAAGGTCGCTAACAATGTGCTTCTTCTCCGTTGTATCCACGCACTAAACCGAAATTCTTTTGGATATATACGAAACGATGGAACAAGATAGGGATACAGCTACCTTGTATCTTGTCTTCAAACATCTAACTAATCAGACCTTTGATAAGCTGTTTTGGCTGCAAAGAGAAACAATACCGCGTTCTTTCAGTTTCGCCAGCTTCCTTCGTACCTAACGGGATTAAAAAAGTCAAAATATGGCGCTTTGCAAAACTGCAGGCTTCACCTACGTCCACTTGCAAAAACTACCGCAATATTGGCGTTGTGATCGTCGATTCGCGTCTTGGCAAAATCTAGTTTAGCAGTACAAGCAATCGTTTGGGTTCAGCGCTACATCAAACCCTGGCCACCGGGACGCGTCAAAAGGCTAAGATTTTATTATACGAGCGTAGCGCGCATGCCCTAGTTCGACTCTCGAACGACAGCGCCGAGCTCAAACTCAACTGCTGCGCTTCGAAACATATCTCGGAAGCCAAAGGGAATAACTCTTTGCTTTGCCGGATCGCAGCAGAGGCAAGCTACAAGGCTGTTTCAGGACAGGCTGGGCTTGCGGTTGGAAGTTGCTTTTCACCGAGAAACACACAAACGAGGACAACGCCACGTCGCCTGTGCAAGACGCGCGGAAAGTAAAACCACGCTGCCATGCCTCTCATCCTGAGCGCGGCAGCAAACTACACCGAGTTGTTCTCAAATTACGTGGGCTTTGTCGTAGCGACCTGTTAAACGTGCACTAGAGCGAAGCGTGGGCTGAATTCAGGCCGAGTTCTGAGGAACAGCAGACAATTTGCGGAAGTTTAAATGATTGGCCACCGAGGTTTACGGAAGTGTTTGGTGCATGTAGAGGTAACCACGAAAGCGTTTGAAAAGTATGGCACTATCGTCGAAATATTAGGAGGAGTAACATTGTTTTGAATCTTCGTTTTGAAAACGGTTAAATGTTTTTACAGGTACGATGTTCTGGAACTTGCCCAGAGTGCACGTTTTGCTACCCAACATTGGCTTTGATGTAAGCTTAGCGAATGGGTAGAGCTTCGGGCTGTTCAAAACGTCTTACTTCAGGATGATTAAGAGCCTTCCACGACCGCTTCAAGTCCTTGCTTACGAAACCTACTCCTTTTGATATGTGGTTTATTTGCTCTAACGCCTCAAGACGTCAAGTAACAACCGACAGCACACGCGCAGGTCGATAATTCTCCCCCGATTCACTCCTCGACATATTTGTTGCCTTTCTGTTGAACGGTAGGTTCCAAAAAGCCTTATCCACTTTGAAACGGCTACCAGCGCAGTATCGGTCAACGTGTGGTTCTCGCAGCTCCCATTTTTATGCTTCTATTTTTAACGTCTGTGACGATAGAGTTTTTCGTGCAGTGACGAAACTGAAACCAGGACTTCTGTATTTTTTGTTCTGGTCGAGCGGTGAAAGATTTTCTTTGCCTTCGCTACAATACGAATCACAGAATCAAACAAAGAAATTTTTTAAAGTTGATAGATATAGGACAGTGGGACAAATTTGTGTAATGAATTCATTTGAACGCCTTAAAAACTAAACCAAAGCTAAGAAAAATTCAGATTACGCTTAGTTTAAAAATGTAACTTTTTTGTTTACAGCTGCAATTCTCTATCTCATCCAAAAACTTGGCTATGTCTAGTTACAAATAGTCGTCGTGAGAAACGCAGATTATTACTAACCATTGTTGCGTTCTTGTGTTATTCGGTTACCATTGTGATATGGACTATAATGAAACACACAAATAAGTGAAATAAATTGATGCCTGTTGAACAAAGTGCATTTAGATATATTTTTCCCAGTCCAGAGTAAAGCACGATGTGGTTTCAACGCACTTTTACGGAAACCCGCTTTGGATGTAAAACGTACGCCGGTTCTGCAGCACTGGAATGAAGCTCGACATCACACATTACGGCATTGTTATCGATAGCTTTTAGTTCTTTGCTGGTCTGAGCTTATCATCCTGTTCTCTGTTTGAAAATTGTTTTTGTGTTTCTGCGACAAGCTGCCACGCATAATCATTCTGCTTTAGCTTGCGGTGCAATTTCGTGCTTCGGGTTTGAATTGGCTAGTTATTGTTGCTAGTTATTAAGACAACGTTTCAATAACGTTGCCCTGTTTGGCGTAGCATTAGTTATTGAGAGTTTTTTTGACAAAAAAGCGCGCTTTTAAATTTACGGAGAATCACACATTAATTCGTGTCAAATGAACGCAGTCGACTGTTTGAAATAAAAAAGACATGCCTTTCGGGCGTGCACGATTTAAATCGTATTGCGCTTTCGAATACAGTTACGTCGGGTCTCAACGCAGCCGTTTCAGCAAGTCTCACAGAGTAAAGTTTTGCGCAATGCAGCGAACCGGCAGCTTGCGGCAGACCGGTTACGGTTGCTGCAAATGTAGGGCGTTGACAGCTTGGCGTCTGCGCTTTTACGATCAGTAGTAAACACGCGGTTTGACAAGATTTGGATTGAGCGCGAACTGGAGCGGAAGATGTGGAGTAGAAGCGATGACGTGCACTTCACACCAAAGTGTAAGTCGAGCGACAAGAGTCTTCAGCCCGGTCTGTTCCTTTCATCGCAATAAACACGACGTCCTGAAAATCGCAACTGTAGGTCACGCATGAGAAAAAAATGGCACCGGTTGGGACGTTGCACCAACTTCGGCAAAAAATTGTTTTGGGGCTTCCAAGTACTGTACGTGTTTCAGGAATAAGACACTTCTTGCACAGGACACATATCCAGCAAACAAGTGTGTTACTGGCTTCACGCAGCAGTGTGTTGGTGGCGGTAAGCTCTCATTGTCCTTAAAAAAATAAACTAAGAAAACAGACCAAGCTGTGTTTCCCGCTTCCGGCAGTGAGTAGTGGGTGGCCGTGCGTCAGGGCTTGTCGAACGATGATTTACAACCGGGCGTTGTTTTCTCAACTCAGCGGATGTTTAAAAAACTGTAAGTGATGCAACGTATCAAGTGATTGTAACTAAAACGCATTATTTGCAAAACTGTGCATTCGCAATTACAAGTTTCGGTAGATGACAGTCATTTGCTGATTTATATTGTGCATATATGGGACCTTGGGCAGTTTACCTTTGTGAAACTGCCGGCATACTGTACGTTGGAGTAACTACCCATAATAGGCGAGATTTCAGGTGTGATGTATTCACACTTTTTGAGTCGTATTACAAGCTTTCTCATTGTTGATAGTTCAAATTGAAAATCGGCTAAATTAAGAAATCGCCTGAGCCTAGCGGAAAAGCAATGTTCATAAAAGGTATGCTCGTCATAGGAATAAGCAACAATTCAACTCACACTAACAAATGTGAGGGCATTTTTTCGAGGAAAAGCCAGACTTTTTTCCCGCGTTCACACAGCAACCAAATTTCGCACAAAATACACGGTTTAAGCCGATATTTGCAGAACCGGAAAAAGCTTGGTCTTCCAGCAAGCAATTTGACCTCGCGTGTTATCCTTAGACAGGGAAATTGTTGCGTTTGCCCGACTTTTAAGCACACAGGTGGAATTGTTGTACGATCTTCCGCAAGCCTCTTGCGATATGTTAACTGCAGAAACGAGGTCAGTGCACCAAATCTGTGCGCGCGAACACAAACACGGCGAATCGCGAATCGGTCAGGGTGGCCCAAGACCTCTCTCCCTTGGAGGCCTTGGGTGGCCTCGGTCAGATCAAGATCACACACACGCAAAACTCTCTTGGTGCAATTACGGATTGACACAAGCAAGCCAGCACGTACAGTGAAATAATCACAAGTTCTGAAACGCCTTGTTTCAATGCGAATGTTTTACATCCACTAAATTCTTCACCTCTCTCGCATACAGGGAGTTGTTCCGTTTGTCAAACTTCAAGCATACAGGTGGTCGAATGGATTGTATTCGCGCATGCCTCTTTCGGTAGACAAGCTTGACGTAGGGGGTAAAATCAGAACAAGTCCTGCATTGCACCGCTCAGCTCAACGTCAGTGCAAGCGCACTCCCACACGTGACAAAGTACTCCACAGGGAATCAGCGCTTTCAGCAAGCTGTCAGACTAGATGGCTTAAAACTCGCAAATCTCCCGTCCCCGAGGATCGCCGAGGCGAGCTGACCAGCAGACACAGGACTGCGGTTTGTTTCGGCAAAGAAGACGCCGTTATTCTCGTAAACACGTGTTAACTTCTCCTCCAGACCAGCACCGTCATGTAGTGAAGCGGAATTAGTGAATTAACTCTTTCATGTCAGGCACGGCAGGTTTCATTTTGCAGCGGCTCTGATTGGCCAACGCGCACAGCGAACTATCAATATCGTGCGCTTTTACGGTTGCGTTTCTATGTTTGGACTTACGATCCACTGCGTGGCCTCTTTGGAAATTGCTTCGCGACATGACTTCTCAATCGATTCGATTGGGCTGTTCGAGAGAAAATGGCATCCGACAAACATGGATGGACGGAGAAAATGCGAGATTAGTGTCAGTCTAATGGGTTTTCTTCTCTTCTGTTTATTATCGAGTAATGGTCGTGTAAGTAACATCAAGCTGTACTTTATGCTACGATGTGCACCGAGGCGATTTTAAATGAGATGGACCTGCGCCATTACTTAGATGTCTATGCTCTACGTCTAAAACAGTGGTTCTTAATGGAGCACCCAGAAGGAATGCCAAAGTATTATCTTTTAACCCTCGGATGCAGAAAAAGCAACGCCCACCTCTTTGACTAATGACATAACCGCAGACGAGGGTTCCCAAGCCAGTATCTTTAGGAATAGGGATCGCCGGGGGTTAGAAAGGTGAAGAACCACTGCTCTAAGGGCTATTTTCTTTGGCAGTATATAAGATCGCCCCCTGTAGTTGAAAAAATGCTGAGCGTCTAGAAAGTAACCAAATCCTGTTCCAATTCACTTTAAAAAATCAATGCACAACTTGACTTTCCAGAAGAGAATGATGCGAAGTGTTCCTTACAAAGTTTTTGCAAAAACTTCATTTTTCGTCTAAACTTGTTTGGTCAACGATTGACTCATGAATCCAGTTTGTGCTTAACTCGAAGATAATAATTATATTCAGGTACTCGTTGTATGCCCCGGCTTGGCAGCAACATGGAAAAATCACTTGATTTTTCAATCGTCGAAGCTAAAATCCAAATTTTGCTGTATTTTTTATAAACATGACAATATGAAAACCTCCTACCTGTGCGAAGAAAAACTCGAAAGAGCTACAAACAACAAACAAGTTAGTTGAGCACTCACTGGAAATTAAAATATTTTGTGTTTTTATTTCGAGCTGAGCAAAATCTGTTATGCATGGATGCGTCGCATGATAACTGTATTTGGGGAACAAATCAGACGTGGCCAGAAATAAACGTCACAATGGCAAGAGTTAGCTAACGTGTACGACGTGTGGCCCTTAGACTGTAGTAAACTGCTGTGCCGTTGCAAACAATGAACCCAACAACGGTCATATACGATCGCTTGGCTTGATGCATGACAGACGCAACTGCATGTGCTGAATGCAAAATATCAAGCAAATTACCGGCAAGCTGCAGGTGCATACCGCAGCCTCGTTTCTTCTCTTTCCCTGATCACTTCCTTGGAAGTTGCTGAAAACGCTGCGCAAGACGTCAGATACGATTGTCTGTTTTCGAATTACGTCATGCAGACACGCGCGGGATTTTTCGGTCTTTATGTTTCGCTGTTAAACGCTGAAAATGAAGCGGGAAAAGCTAACTGTCCGGACATAAGCAAGAACGCATTCATTGTGCGTGCGAACAAACGATTGACTTATTTTGACACTATGACCACTGCGACTGATAATAATTCTAAATAACCTTACGTGACATGAAACGTTTCAATGCAAAGTAATATTCCGAAAAGGTTCGGTAAAGATTAGGAAGAAAACTTTTGAAGGCCAGCGATAGGGGTGGAAGCTGCGCTAAGGAGCCGGTATGAGATGAAAGGTACCGCGCGACTCTGACGCTTTTGAACGCTTCTGTTGCACAGATTCCGTGGTTTGATGACGACGCCCCTGTTATGATTGGGATTCTTTGAAGTCCACGCAGACGCGTGCTGACAGGTACAGTTCTCTCCTGGCTTCAAGGCACTCCTTGGAGATAGGAACATGGCAGAACAACGCCAGAGGTCCTAGCGTTGTAGCTTGTGGTAGTTTTTGGTAATTCTGTGAGACCTGCTAATTTTGAATACCTTCAAAGGGAAAGTTCATTGTCAGTGCTTTCGCACTTTGCGCTGCGTGTTCAACATCACGTTCTGCCAACTTCTCCCAATGGTTTAGGCTAGGCCGTGCAAGTTGCTTGGCAACCTGCGAAACAGTTGTACGCGCGACAGCCGCCATAGCGCGACTTTCAAGAAAGATTTATGTATTAGTTTGTCGTGTCAGCGTTGACTCCTTTTTTGTGCAGTACCTACTTACGTGTATTTGGCCAAAACTGGACGCTAACAATCATACATGTAAACAGGTATCTTTGCGAGGTTTGCTAGTTGTTTATGCAGATCACGTGCGATGCTTACAGTGGTGGCAAACACTTGCCATTTGACTCGTTCAACAGTCCTACCGCAGCCCCATCGCGTCACTAATGCTATTTGGGTTCGTCAACTAACATCAGTCTGTATTTCTAGGTCAGACCGCAAGCTTTTGAAATCACATAAAAGAAAAAATAACTTAGTTAAACGATAGGTGGTACATCTTCGAATTGCACATGAAACTACAGTATTTGAAATTGTGCTCACGTGGAGCGGAGGGAAACTTTACTTGCTTACGCGGCGTGCATTCTTTTTGTCGGTTGCACAGTGGTCGATTAAATAAGTTCTAGTAGTTTTTATATATCTAATACAAAATTTTGTATCATGGAAAAACAAAGATTTGAAAGAACACGTACTTTCAAATTTGGAATTGCCTTATCTAGAAAATACATTCAGGCAATGTTTGCTTGTTAGTTGTAATCTACGGTCTTGCCCCAGCTTAACTGACTTAACCAGTGCTGTTCTGCATAACATGTAATAGACGGCAAGTCGAAGCATGATATTGGGTCGATAGAAGTTAACATCTTGGCCAATGAGTTGTAGAAAGTTTTCTTCGACTCACTATGTCATTCGTAACGCGTCGTGTCGTATCGTTATTTTGAAACGATATTCATTTTAGTTGAACATAAAAGAAGATTTATGATTTTACCACTTTTACACCATCACGATCACCTTCATCCGGGGCGGATCCAGGGGGGGCGATTGGGGCGATCGCCCCCCCTAAAACCTACAAAAGTAACTTTTTTCACCATGATTTTGAACAATTCGGAAAACAGCATTCGCGACATAAGGTCATTCTGTCGTCCATTTTTTGTCACAGCAGTGTTGTGAAGTATACTTCATCTCTCTTACAGTAGTGAACCCGTAATGAGACCTGACTGCCAAATATCCCCTGAAATCTCCCCCCTAAACTTACTGGCTGGATCCACCCCTGCCTTCATCATCGTGATTATTTCATAAACTCACGTCTTTCCACTAGGG
>JGI24159J19872_10000682_pt1 | contig 32618 bp, 22 predicted proteins | sample Ectturendosymbi4_FD_19872 | JGI IMG/M metagenome (IMG submission 19872) | reverse complement strand
GGGCCGCTAATTGCCAAACCCTGCTATAAAAGAAAGGAGTTGAACGCGAAAGAATTGTAGGTCGAAACTTTGCTCCCTCCTTCCCACTAACTAAAAATTGAGAGACATTTAATTTCTTAAATATCACAATCTCGACAATTTCCTCATAGTCTACTCTAACACCAGTACGTCTAATCAATTTAGTACACAACTATTTTGGGTTGTAACAACTTTGCACTTACATGCAGCAGTAGAGGAACATGTTGGCAATAATAAACACGAAAAAGACAGGTGCTTAATGGCGAAATAATACAACAGTCTAGTGATGCATACCTTCAACAGTCTGGTGCCAATAGAAAGCAAATCAAATGATAAAGACCGCATTTAATCCGTGTTTGGTTGGCGCAATGTGGCAAAGTTGTGGCGTATCTCTTACCATCGTCCCCAATCATATCTTGAATCATTTCCGCCGCGTCGTCGATCTCGTCTTGCTTGGTAACGTTCAGCTGTAAAATGGCTAAGTTGGTGGAGCCACGTGACGCCAGCGCCCGGGCTCCCAAGCTGTTGCAGTCCGAGCAGCCGGCGAATACCGAGTAACCTTGGTGGTCCAGGCGCAGGGCCAACTCGTAGCCGTACGAGCTGGGAATGTCGCACCCTGCCGTTGAAACAAAACAAACACGCCAGTGTCGAAGAGAGGTAACTTCCTTCGAAGGAAAACGAACAGTTTTTCACGTCATGACCACAGAGCTGCTGACGTAGTTTCGAAATCAGATTTCTGCAATGGATGACTTTGCAGACGATTTTTCTAATATACTTAAAAATCTTAACCCCAACTGAAAAGCAACGCAAATATATAGTTCTCAATTTTAAGTGCAGCAGTGCATATTGCTGGCANTTGGAGTCGACTTTACTGAAATTTAACTTCANCCACCGAACGGCATTTGCTATACTGTATTTGCTGCACTCCATCTTGAAAGGGCGGGATCACTGGCAAGCATCAGGTGATGTTCACCACACAAACTAGACGTCAGAAGCGTCACAACATGTTGAAAACATCTGAGCTGATCATTTTCGCACCACGTGGGGTGAATATTCGATTTGCCTTTACTTGATTCATAGCTCATTTGACATAATGAAATTACTTAGCCACAGCAAAACTAAAGCAACCGCCACTTTCATCGTTTGTCAGCGCTACCCTTTAAATGGTATCGAAAATTGCAGCAAAAAAAGGTTTAAAAACAGTGCAATACACGTAACTAAGAGCTCACTGCGCGACCGGTGTGCGGAGATTGAAGGAAAACATTCCGTAGTTCCACCCCGCTGTTAATTTGTAAGTCCAATTGGCTTTTTAGCCACGTACAAAACTGAGAGTCGACTCATGTCAGTGAGGTAAGGGACTGGTAATAACTGATCGAGTTTATTTAAGGTTCTTTAAATGTTATTTTCGGCTTTGACAGCCNAGATAACTACATTCTGTAACTAACCGCTTCAATTTGGCCTGGTGTTGAAAAATTAACGTGAACGACGCNAATTTGCTTGACGGTATGACGTGGACAGTGATTCGCAACAGCAATGTAAGTATAGAAGGGTACCTGTGATGAGCACGGGTTTGCTTTGCTTCTTCGCCATACCAGCAGATGGTTTGCGAAGGTCACAACTTCAGATCGATGAACAACTGATTTTTAACTTTACAAGTAATAAAATGGTGCTATTATATTCTGCACAAGCATAAGAATTAAATGAGAGGCAAGCCAAAGTCCAGGTGGCGTGACTAATCTCAAACCTAGCTTTGTCCGGCCTTAGTGTGGAACCACCAGAATTCAGAACTATCACAGGGTGCCGGAAACGGTGTTTCGCCTCTCGCTCGGGCTGCTGCCACCCGACCCACCAGCGAGGTTAAGCGGATGTGAAGCAGGGTTGCCAACCTGTTTTCACTCAAAAGAACCAGACCTTGTCCCAAAAAGCCTTTCATATGAAGGAAAGGCTTTTTTGGGACAAGACAGATAGCAATTTTAAGACATATACACAGTAAAAGACAGATAGCAATTTTAAGACATATACACAAAAACCATAACCAAACAAAAAACCGTCATTAAATCTCGTTAGAAACATCGATGCAATACAATTCCAATCTTTAGAAGCATATTCGTTCCCGGCAATTACACTGTGGTACATTTCTTTTTTATCAACATCATCGATGATTTTTAGGGCAACAGTAAAACCTTTGCAATATTCTGTGCACCCTATGTTCATAGACTCTCGTCAAAAGAGATTTGTATTGAATATGCTCCTGAGACAAAATGCTTTGCCAGAGCCAAGCCTTTCTGACTGAAAAAAGCCAGATTTTCAAAACCTGGTTTCAAAAAAGCCAAATTTGCAACCCTGACGTGAAGAGTGAGTGATTATGCATGCACAAAAACCTTCATGAAGCATGCTCACTACGAACTTCGCACGAAAAGCCAATCTCCCTGAAATATTGAATAAATACGTTTGCTTAGAATACCCCACTTCAGATCGGGTAAAATGAGCAATCACAAGTGGTCAAAACAGTCAAATAATATTCGTTGCAGTGCGAGGTTATTTAGGAGACTATGGCTAAAATATTTGTAAAAAAATATAGCGAGCACCAATTATATAGAACTAACAGACATACGCAAACTTAGCAAAACTGATGAACTAGGCATACTCGTTGCTGTTAAAAGTAGGTTTGCCAATCCCTAGGAACTACGAACAAGCACGACTTGATTTATTTTTAAGTCCACTGTTTTGCGTACTGGTGTTTGCTTAACATCAAGAACGTTGTCTGGTGACCTATTCGCGAGACTAAACTGTACTCTTGCGAACTGCGCGTTATTTCCCTGTGCGTTGCACAAGCAAATGAAACGCATCCAGCCAAATGAAGATTTGTTTGAACCACATACGCAGCGTAATCACAAAGTGGACGCCACACAAAACACCAAAGCTTTGATCGGAAGTGAAAAACAATGTAATATTTAACTTTGCTGGACCAACTTAGGAACACGTCCTGCACATTGCGATTCGTGGTAGCTAGTTCAACACTCCATTACATTGCCGCTACAATTTTTCTAAGTTGCGGCCTACAGCATAAAACAGGCCTCCACAACATACGGCCCGCGAAAGCTTTTTCAATTACAGAAAATTTTGCAAAAACCCGACTTCGGGTAATAGTTACAGAAGTTCTTTTGAACTACAACGAAATAGACTTTTGCGGCCCGCGGCAAATTATGTTGATGAATTTCGAGCTTTGAGTTGTGCAGGCCTCACCTAGAAGAATGGCGTAAACATTAAGGGCAGTATAGCTTGTGTAAACAGATGCGAAAAAATTGCATGAAGTGTTTGTTCGGCCAAATTTCGCTGCTGCCTTACAAAAATAAATCGTTAAGTACCAACAATCCACATTAAATGTAGTTCCTTCATATGAAATGCCGACATTTTGCGAATGTACTTATCATGATGTTATCTACAGTAACGCTATCCTATCTGCAGCTGCAAATACACACAAAAGAGAATTTCGCTGCAAGCAACTTTTCCATCCTTTTGTTGCGAATGATATGTACCCATTTTCGTATCCTCCATGACACTGCGCCGTGGCAGAAAACCGTTTTGTTTTGTGCTGTCTACTTCACACCAAGTGAGAGCAAGTTTTTCTGTCTCAACATAAGTCGAACGCGTAACCACTTGAATAGTAATAATAAGCACAACTGGACTAGCAGACTCACTGAGGCTACCGATCGCTGAGTTGACAGCAAAAAATGCAAACACGCACCCGCTTCCAACAAAAAGTCAATCCCTCTAGGAGAAACTTTGCTGAAGCAAAAGATAGCAGCTTCTTAACCCTTGCCAGCGGGAGAATCAAGCTTTTGGTTGAACAGCCAAACACCATGCTGTCCGTCAGCAACACACAGGAGGCCATGGCAAAACGCTCCAAACCACACTCGCCTAGTGCACTGTAAACCACCACGCGATGTCTGCGAAGACATGCAGACAAAAAAGCACACAGCAAACGATTGTTTCGACGTGGCTGCTGACAGCGTGGTGTGACCGCGGCATAATGATCACATCCGGCCGGAGCGTTGTGTAAAATCACTCAATCAAACCAAAGTTCCCCGAATATAACTAAGACCTTCACTCCGGTTGGTCTTCAAACACTGCAATCGCATGCAGATCGTATGTGGCAATGGCGATGCGCTTTTTGCGCAAGTGAATAGCGATCCGGGCGACTGCCTCAGTAATTATGTTTTGTCGGTGTGACGCAACTCTTGGCCGCAAGCGCATATGGCACGTATTGGTGGGATCTGACAAGGCTAATAGTTGTGTACAAAATCAAGCACCGTGCTGAAGTGTCGCTGCCAGCACGCGGTAAAACCAACCAACGCGTCAGGCGAAACCAGGAAGCATGCAACAGGCACACACGTAGGTTGGTGGCAACGCATTTTCTAAACGTTTCCTGAGAATGTGGCTGCGTGATCGTGCAATTGTAACCTGATGCGAGAAAAGCTTTGCTACATTAAAAATGTGTGAAATGATAAAGTTGGCCAGTTTTGAAAATAGCCAGCAGCTTCCACTACACTTGTGCGACACGCTTGGCATGTTTTGAGAACGACGGTGCCATTCGACATGCTGTCGAACTACTGGATCAGCATCAACAGGCAGCTTTCGCAGGACGGTAACAGCTACATATGGTTATAATCTGATCAGTGAGTAAGGAGATCAACGGGAAATAGAAAACGAAGAACAAACAATATAACCCTAAAATAGGCCATCATGTGACCAAAAATAGTAATCGCTCATCGACTGTGAACCGTGAACCTAAGTATTTTATAGCTCGTTGAGCAAAGGCGGCTTACAGTGTACTCTGTAGCCTGCAGCTTACAATACGTAGGTTTAAAATAGGAGGTAGAACAATGTCTGTGAATCCGAGGGCAGAGAGCCACATTCACTTCACAAAGATTTACCCAATCACGAAATAAAATTTGGCAGCTTCCAATTTTTTCGCACACACTGCATTGCAGAGGAAAGTAACTGATGTCTTCTTACGCGGGTTGAAGTCGTCTATGTCGCCAAAAATGACATCCTTATGAAATGAGATACTCTAAACCAGTGATTCTCAGCCAGGGATCCGCGGGAAACCTTCAAATTTGACGGTCAGTCTTACATCGCATAATATTTACGTTTACTGGTCAGAAGTTGCAACGTGATAAAACGGCTTTGTGGGAAATGGAACAATGCATCAATACAGTAAAGTGTCAGACAATGGTGACGAAAAGGTACAGTGCATGTTGTGCATGGAAGCTGTTTCGAGCAGATCAAAGGTTAATATTTGCAGTTCAAGGCTAGGTGTCATGCTCTATGGCCATCTGATGATACAGAGCACATTATTGTATTTCTGAAGCAGTGACTAAATCATGGTTGTGAATAACCAAAAAAAGGTAGCAAAAATGATGGGGTCCGCAATTGTTTTGGGAGGAGTAAAAGCGGCGCGCCATGACAAAAATGCTGATAACCACCACTATTCGAACCAAAGCGACGTTTGACAAACTCCTTAGTAACATCAACAACCTACTGAAAAGTTTCATGCAGTTCGCTAAACGCATCTTAACATAGCAAAATTTTCCGCTCACCTCCCTTCGCCAACTCACACGGCATAATCCATAATCTAGCAAAATGTCTTCTGCAAAATACTTGGAGACTAAACGCTGGCAATTATCATAACCGCGCACCGCGTTTAGTGTGTTACAGTTGTACACATTGTATAAATCTTGCACGAATTCACAGTTCATGTTAGGTTTTCGGAGAACGAAAAATAAAGACTACCGGCCGCAAAGGCAAGCATGGGCTTCCCCACTTGTTGCAACATAACGTTAGTTGGGTATTCACGAAAATAAGCAAAAAACGTGCGAAACACGCGATTCCTGAGGCGAAGTTTTTTGCCATGGCATCGCAAGCCTTTAACTTTTTTGTTTTATCACAATCTCCATCATGGTTCCTTACAACCAAATTTTCAATGTTAGGTCATACACTGGCAAATGTACAAGTTAGGACTTAAAAATCATTGTTTTTGTGCCTTCCATTCATATGTTCCATAGCATTGCGAATGTTACCAGTTCCAGTTTCGCAAAGACAAACGCAAATATTGTCTTTAAACCTTATCAAAATCTNATTTCCTATTCTGTTATGGCGGCCCTCTTCGGAACCAACTACCGTTCAACTTGGCAGCAAGACAGCGAAGACGCGATAGAGCTGCACGAAACGAAGTGGTCTGGTCTACGCCATTGCCGGCAGCAAGTGACTGACAGGAAGTCCCGGTGTTGCTGCTGTTGTGGAATTACTCTGATTCACTTGAAACAGCTGGCGAGTAATCGGATAAATACATTGTTCTCACGTTAGCCGTTTTCAGTCAGGCAACCGCGCACCTCAACCTGAGACTTGGTTGGATACTTTTGTTGTATTATTGATTTCCTTCGGTTTTGAGAACGACCGTTTGTGGTGAGATTTGACCTTTGGCGTCTGCCCTAACGTCTAGACATGGAAGTCACTACAGGCTAACCGCACGTTCGGCCGAGAGCACTTCTGCCTTATCCCAACTAATCTTTTCAACGCAGTGGGAATATACGCCAATTCAAGTGACGTTGCTTTTTTGGGAGATTTTGGGATTTCGCAGTGTATTTCACGTCCTTCGTGCGTTTCGGTCAGCTGAGACGCCAATGGTAGATGACAAACCATGCGCAGTTTTTCATGAGTTTATCGGAAACGTTTCGTGTTTTTTTAAACAGGTGCGACTGTGTTTCCTCAGTCCATCTACTCGAGAAAACAACACTGCACTTCAGCGAGCGGCTGCGGTGTGTACAAACTAACGTTACGACAACGATAAGGTTACTCGTGTACAAAGAAATCGTTTGTATTGCGGTCAATGACGCACAATGTTTGTGCACTTCGTTCATAAGCTGGTTAACGGAAGGAGATTCGTGGCTGGGAAAAAATTAGTTTGCACAGAAGTAGACGTTTACGAATCATTAACGCACAAGGTTCCTATAAGATTTTAAAACGGGGTATAAAAAGATGAGCTGTAGAAATAAAAACAAAGGTAGAAGGTGAAAAAGGATAGAAAAACTAGCATAGATGTGTGAAATACAGCAAGGTTTACACTGCGGCTGGGTTCAAGTAAGTAATTACTTAATTGTTAGTAATTCCTTAATTACTTCCTAATTACTTAATTACTTACTTGAAAACCTTTACTTATTACTTGAGTAAGTAATTTTACCATTACTTGATATTTCAAGTAATTTGCTTTTAGAAAAGTTAAGATTTTAAAATCCATATTTGTTGCTGCAAACGCAACATGGTACATGACATGCATCGTCACACATAAACTAAGCCATCAAGGCGAATAGATTTCTTGCCTGTGCAGAGTGCTTTATGAGTCACAAATAGCTATTCCCCCATTATGTGATTTAAATTTTGCAATGATTTTGATATGCTCGCACGTTTTTAAGTCTAAACGTCGATTTTCGTGATTTACATGACTTACTTTAAAAGTAATCTGTTAGAAATTACTTATTATCAGGGTTTTTTTAAGGTGTTTTAGGGACCCGAATAGAATCTGAGAAAATCATCATCGGGTCCCTAGAATCTGAGAAAATCGAGTTCCTATAATCAGAGAAATCGGGACCCTACAGGTCCATACCGGGTACCAAACATTTTCCTTAAAAAAAAACTGTTATTACAATAAATTTTTGTTACTTGAATCGAGCCCTACCTTACACTTTGCAGCGATGACGGTGTTGCAATGTCTACTAATGACATAAGTTTCGCAACTGGTTATCAAAACATTTTATGGGTTATATGCGTGAAAATAATGTTACAATAACGAAAACCAGCAAACAATAACAAAAACTAGTGACCATAATATGAGTTTCTAATTCTATGACGAGGAATATAGTTTCGAACAAGAGTGCGTGGNCGAAGTTATTTTCAGCAGGGTGGAATCGACAGCAAAACTGCATGAAATTCATTGCAATCCTGGTTTCCACAGGTGTGTATACAAGCTGCACAGCGCTGGTTCATTATAATCACACAGTAATTACATTCCACCTGCGCTATCGAAGGATCACAGAAATTCTAAAGCGCGACCAACAGTAGGCCTATCCTTGTTAGCGTTGCGATCAAACCATAGTGAAGCAATGCGCCGAAATATGTTTCCACGCTCCAGTAACAAAATACCACTAGAAAAGCCCCGCAAACTTCAAAGCCTGAACGGTGCACTTGTGTGCACCTGCAAATTCACTTGAACTGCAGCACCTCGCTTGCCACATTCAGCTCAATTCTTGGCTTCACTTCTCGCGTCGTGTAAAACACCACTCCGTTGGTGCACAGTTGAACACGTATGAGTTGTTGCTTGTTTTACACGCTCACGTCGATGCAGTTTTCTTGTAGCTTGGAGTGTTTATTGCTAAACGAGACGATCCTGCTGGTTCTGGCTGTTTTGCTTTCAGCAGTGCCACCTGACATCGAAGCAACAGCACACTGCATATGACCGAGGAGGTAAATAGAAATAAACTCAAGTTATCATCAGCTTTTCTGGGGAAATTTCAAATTATAGGCTACAAACAATCGCTGACATTTACTAAGTTTGTGTGTATTTGAAACATTATATTGAACAAACAAAAACAATCCAACAAAACGAAGTACACCATTCCATATGGCGGTAGCACGCCGTTGACTTCAGTGGAAATTCGAACCAGCATGCGATTGCGAGATTCTGTGTGACAGGGCTCGAGAGCTAAAAACGGCGGTAGAACTTGAATGTCCGGCAGCCCGGCTAGTTATTACGTATAGAATACAAAGAGTTCTTTGAGTTGATTTCTGATATGAGGTTGTCATCAGTGGCGTAATTAGCATTCCGCAAGTGGGCACTAAATGATTTAGAAGGCTCCCAAACCTTCCCAGTGCTTCACGAGTACAAAACATCAGGTTTCCTAAAAAATGCTAGAACCTACAGTGCATTATGACAATTCACATCACATTGACTGACACACATCAAACCCGTAGATAGTCTCAACCACTCGATGTTTGCCTGTTGCAATGCGCTGTTCGCAGGTCACGCTTTCGCTGATTGATCCAAGTTGAAAATCGAACGACCACCAGAAGCACAAGATCAGGGGAGATGGCAAGTTAAAAGAAATGAAATCTCAAAATGAAAACAGCAAACCTTATCCTAAGCGGTTGAGTGTATGTGAAGTTGCTAGACTCTGCAACGATGTCATCTGTGCTTGACCAGTTCTTCAACTTCTAATTGCATTCAGGTTTCACTCCGAAACGGTCCCAGATCACAAGAGTGAGTCCCGTATGGGAAAAGGTAACCCTGCATTTTAGATTATAGACTAATAGAGGCTCATGGGCTAATAAATTACTTCTAATTTTGACTTAAATGCTGTCAGTAAAATGCATCTCCAACGAAAACTAGTCAAGAGAGATGCTAGACCAGGGATTCCCAAGTTGGGGTACATTTGCCTATCTGAAGGGGTAAATTTAAGGTTATCAATTGAATGGAAATAAGTATTTATATATCATTTATTTCCAAATATACATATATCACTGAATATTATTTTCAAAAATCATTATATGCCTATTGTTAAATATATCTATGGTTAGTCTTGATAAAAAATTGTTAGGGTTACATGCTCATCTTTCGAATCGCTGAAGGGGTACATGGTCTGAGAAAGGTTGGGAACCCTTGTGCTAAACCAAAGGCGACGTGCCGTCGTAAAATTATTCCATTTCTAATAAAACATCACGTTTCATGTCAGGTTTAACCACCTGGTCAAGTTTGGGGGGAAACGACAATTTTTAGGCGAGCTCGCTTTGACCGCTTGAATGCGAGTTTAAAGAAATATTACTTCATCATTAACGAACGCATCCACGATAAAGCCAGTCAAACCTGGCCACAACAGTCCTGTCGCTGCGAACGGAAATAAAACTTGCATGAGCGTTGGTTAATTGCGTGTATAGGGTATTCAAAACGCCGGTGTGCTGTGCTTTAATCATTGTGAAGTTTTATTTCAGATGAAACATTTCCTTTTGACCATAGGAGCCACGGAGGTCATGTAGAGCTGACAGAAACTTTATGACAGAATATGAACAAGTTGACTTTAAAAGGATTGGACGTTCTTTTGCGTGGCTTTTCGACGGGGTCCCAAACAGAGATGTTGGTACCACGGTCAACCTTACGCCTGGCCACGGCGTTGTTTTATCATTGTTGCAGTTGCCAAATTTTGATAAAAGTGTTTGCCGTCAAGGATTGATACTGATCGAAAATGGAAAACCTAATAAAAGCGCTGTGACTTGCAGCTTCCAAGATTCGTTTTGAAGCCACCCGTTCAGAACGTATCCTCACAACTCAGGATGGCAGAAACGACAGGAAAAGACATTATTTGCAGATATTTGTTACATTACAAAATAACTGATCGTAAAAACAAAGCATTAATGAGAATTAACATACACATTTGGCGTAAATCGAACTTTGATTATTGAGTACATTCTGTACCAGCCTCAGGGCCCCAAAAGACTGCAGTGCTGCCCTTCAAAATTTCTTTCTGACGCCCTGAGTACAGATGAAACCGTTTGAATCAACGCAACGGATTAGAAGCGTCTTTTAAATTTAATAGCGTAGCCACAGTCGAATTGTCTGTAGAACAACAGGAATAGTTCTTAGTCAACCATGCTTGCTNAGCGCTTATNAGCTATGCCGAAAAATACTGAATACATACGTTAACGATAGAACATTGACTTCGCTATTGCTTCAGCTNTGGCTTCGACAAACCTTGGAACGTTTATTGTCAGAGATATATATACAAAATACACATTAATGTTTGCCCGAATGCTCTATCCGCCATTTAGTTTCAAAAGCTAACTACAAATCTTTGATATGATAATAATTTTGTCAAGTTTGAAGGGTTGGCTGCGTCACTGTTAGCACCAAGCTTGTCATTTGCGCAAGGAAGCCGTTGACACTTCCGTCCAACGTAGCAATCAAAATGTGGAAGTTGTCAAGGAGATTAAGACGAAACTGCGCCTTTACAAGACTTTTTCGCGAGCAAGCGTACTGAAAATTTCGTGAACCCACTTCTGGCAAAGATTTTCAAAACTGGTTGAAAGATACCAATGCAAATGTCTAACGGGTGCCATACGATACTACTGTGTTTGGTGTGCTAGCTGCGTAAAATGAACTCGTTTCATCCTTCAAGCTAGACGTTGCTTTTAGCTGCTATTTTCTACGTCCACTGATCGCAAAGTTTTTCTTGTACCTTTAACAACTTATCAGATTTTCCATAAGATACTGGATGGACTACGATTTCGAAGACAGTAATCCTTTACGATGTTGGTGACTGGCACACTCGCCAGAAATACATGCTGTCTTTCATTCGATAAATAACTGTATGAGGGGTGCACCTCATTATAAAATCCAAAGCGTCTTTCAGTGATGTAGATAAACGCTTATTAGTCCAGACTGTTTGAACTTTTCTTTATTCAATACACAACTTATCTTCAATACACAACTTATCTCAGAGTGCACTGCCTGCATTCCAAGCAAAATCAGCATAAACGCTTTCTTCAGATCACCTGCACAACTCACACGTATCCTTGTAAGTGTAGCCGACTGCCACTGCAGTCGCCGCAGTTCTACTTATTGCCGTATACGCCGAACCATCAAAACACGGTGTTAAGCTGAATACACTTGACGCGGTAGAACAAGTGGTCGGAGGGCCACTTAACGATATGATATCATCAGCCGCGCTTAGGAGAAAGTTTTACGGTAAGCATGCTGTTTCACCAATGATCTACACGCAAGCTTCACGTTAAATGGATGCAGGTACTACGACTCTCGTCAACTTTCTAGCTCGGATTCAAACAGTCTTCAAAACAAAACACTAATTTCTGCGGATAAACTTTGTACTTTGTTTGACGATCAAACAATATTACTTGAGCTTGAATTTGAGGCTCTTGCCGTAGGTGTGCTGAAATTCTGGTAGTCCTTCTGCAACGAGGTTATGATACGGCCCTCATAAAGGTAAACACAATTGAGTATACTAGACGGACTGAAGGTATAGGATGGTTGAGTTTTCGACCTACAAATCTCCTATGGCATGATTGTTGTTTTTGTCATTCACTGTCCAACTTGAACTTCAATACACGAGTGCATTTGTGGTTGGTGATGCAGTTGTCTGGAACTGCAGCAAGTTTCAATTTAATGGTATTTCTGCTGCACGTTTGCGTGAGCTGTATATGACAAATCGTTCGCTCAGTCAACAATAACCATACCCTTTGCCAATGCAGCACCTACACTGGTCTCTTCTTGCTGCAGCCTACATTGCACAGGTTGCCCGGTGGCATGTAATGAAGCACAAGCTTTGATGCCAGTATAAACAGTAATGCGATCAACAGATAGTTTCAGGCGCAATAGCAGTCTGTTATCATCTAACGAGCCATTTGTAGATTTCAAATCATCATGCACAGCCTACCCAGCGCTTGTTGAAAAATATAGCTGGCAACAAAACCTGAACATATATTTCCAAGCTACTGCATAAGCTAATGTACTGCTGTCGCTATGCGTTGACCAGACTTTGAGCGAAGTCCACGCAAATCCATTAACCGTCTGAAATGGCTTGGTTTGCAATACTAGCTCTTAGTTCACTAATCCCTCTACACTGCAAACCTCACTCCGTACCACGCGGTTGATTTCACCGAAATCGAACAGGCCATCAACAAAAGCGAAGCAAAACCTGCCGCGCCAAAAGCAGCGAATTGTTTGATCTATGGGTGTTAACCCTTGAGCATCACCTAGCGTTCAAGCTCAGTCGTTTGGAGCACCGCTCAATGCCGCCTGAGGTTTCACTTGCGCCAACAGATGTCCTAACTTGCCACATTACACATGAGACGCTAACACGTCAATGGCGTACAGAGGGAGCAAAGGGGTGCTGGAAAACAAAACGTAACTAATACTGCAACTCATGCTTCTGGGCTGCATTTCCCCTTTGATGATGTTGACTATGCTAGTAACACCGTACATGACATCATTTATCAGCAAACGTTTGGCACGTACATGTAGTGTTCCTCGTTAATAATAATGCAATGAAATGTTTTGCAGTCCACACCATGATCTTGTAAGACGTCGACCAGCTCAATATGCGCTGTCATTGCCTTGGCACTATCTACTGCAACACATGTATAATTTGCAAAATCTCCATATTCATCAACGACAGATACGAGGCTGTTATAAATGTCCGAACCCTTTGTAATTCCACATAGTGGAGTTGTCTTAAGCAGTTTATCGTTAACAGTAAAGTCTTCATCAACAGTACAGATGAAAACTAAAAAAGCTGGACAATGTCACTTACGTGCGCACTTTCGTTAAACGCCAGAGAGAACGACTTGCACTGCTGAGCAACAGCTTTTAATTGCGAATACACGTTCTCACTTAATTCAGCCACTCTTTTGGGTTAGGGACACATTTTCAAAATTCTGGGCAACTCTTTTATCCAAAGGCAAGGGCCACCTTAAAGCACACTCCATGATAATCTCCCCCTCCTATGCGTTCTGCGTGCCAGCGTTTGGACACGCTTGTTCTGAACTATTTTGGCAATGTGGCAAAGACCAATTGGTATTCAATAAGACCGACCGATGAATGACTGCAGCTGAATGTGCGGCTCTATTCGAACAAGGTAGTACGTACGCAGTTCCACCTGGGCATTTTGTCTTCACAAAGAATATGGCCATGGTCTGGTTTCGTTCATCGTGGCAAAATACTGCTTTCAAAATCAAATTTGGTAGGACTGGCAGTTCGCCGTTAAGTATGATAAAAGTGGATTCTCTGAAAAAATAAATTTCCGTTGGATTTTCAACAAATAAGTGTTCACAGAATGATAGTGGTGTTGTTAGATAAAAAGTTTCGGTGCTGCACTGCAGTTTATATTTTGACAAACTTCAGCAAGGTGAGTCACAGTTGATTGGCTGTAATTGGTGCGGCCGTTTTGATAAATTCGCCTGAAGATTTTTCGGAAATGACACAGAACAGATCGAATTGTCTTGTTGGCTACTGCTTAGCGAGTCGTTACTGGCCAAAGCTCAGTGCAGTCCAGACTTTCGCAAACGTTTTTTACCCGAAACTGTGGAGTGATCACAAAGCGCAGGTGGAGTTTTATTTTCACGAAAGTATTTTAAAACACTAATACACCGCAACGTACACAACCTCGCTGTGATTCTGATCATCTATGGTTACTGCTAGGTAGCGCGTATCCTCGGCTTTACTTTTTTTCATGAGCTGATAGTTTATATACTCCTTAGGATCATTGTACAAGTAAAACGTCCGTTACTTTCCTTTTCTAAAATATTGACGGACGCAGATATGAAAAAGCAGACAAGTTTTAGGTTCATTTCTAGAAAAAGGTCTAAAACTTGCTAGGCTATCTTCATTCATTGGTGATTTAAATGCTCAACCTCTGCGGTTTTTCACTGATTGTTAACGTAGCAAGACGACTATAACTTGCCACAGATTTGCGTATTAAAAAGGTCTAAAATTTAACACCGCTTTCTTGGAAAATTGCTGGGATGCACTTAAAAAATAGACCAATTTCGGTTCGCAGAAACACGCTGTTGAGACCAGGGTATATTTCAGGAGTTTAAACACCTAAAACGGGAAGGCGTTATCAAGCACCACACGACAACCGGTTACTGCTTTGTGATACGTTCCTATAAGTAGTCTTCTTTCATAGGCGGCTCGATTATAAAGAAACGACGTTATAAGTTACAGATATAAAACTTTAGACTTTTGTCACACACACATTTTCTTATACTCTGAACACCGCAAGGTACAGTTTAAACGTGTTTTTCCGTGAACAAATTTTTGTTTAAATTTTATTACTCAAAATTCAGCTTAATCTGAAAATGCATGCAATATTGTACGAAAATAAGTAAACAGTGGAATTCCCAGATCCCCTCTGCTGCCATTTTTAGGAAAATTAAGAAAAACGTTTTGGTCTGTCTTTGGGTGTAATTGGTGCCCAAAATTGTTTCTTTATTGATTTGCTCGAACACGTTTTTCCAGCTACGAATCATTTACACTGACCTTTTCTAAGGTTAGGACCACCAAAAGTAGCTTAATGCATGCGTCTCATTCAAAGTGTATCTTACTCAGAAACAATAAGAATATCTTCGCATTTCAAGGGTGATGAGAGCTACTTTTTCTCATCAAACAATGAGCAAAAATCTTAGAAAACAATTTATTACGTAAATTTATGCTCAACGGCAATCGGAATACTCAATCATTTTTCACCATCCCTGCATCGCCTTTCCTTTCCAATCAAAACACGATGCAACATATCTTGGTGGTTTATACCTTCTGGAAATTGCCTCCTCTCCTCACTTGCAAAGCTACATTTTCCCGAACCCCTCTCTGAATATAACTTACACATCACTGACGCATGCGCTGACTTATTCGAAATGTGTAATCTCGGTTTAAATTCCTTAGGCTGATTTTGTGTTTGAGTTTTTGCTCGGATGTAACCAGTGCGTATGTTAGTTGAGTGCATAGTTTTATTCTTTAGTTTATGAGGCAGTTACCCGCGATTTTTACAAGTATGTAGATCAACACAAGCAGAACGCTTTATAAATTAAGCTGTTCATCCCCAACGCGACATGAAATCAAGACGCTGGAAATAGACCTTCCATACCTAATCGGTGCCAAATGTAGGGAAAATGTACAAACATTCTTTAACAAACACACCGTAAGGTTTGAATGTGCTGTGTGATAACCGCTGATTTTACTTTGGTTAGTTGCTAATCCGCCACCGGTTACTATTAAAATATACATGACCCAAAAATCAGAAACAAGATGTTGCTCAGACATATGACGATTGTACAAAAGTCAGTAATGTATGACACCATTTGTGGTTATCTGAAAAACACACACTACAAAGTCCATTATGGTTTTGGCGAGATGCGAGATATGCATACGTCCATATCATGGTATGAACAATTATAACCTACCGGAATGTAATTAAATGCAACTCAAGAAAAAGCGTTACCTGTAGTTAAAACTTGGATAATTAATAATAACGCTTTTCCAAAAAACATAGACTCAGTTCCTTGCACCGCGTGCTGGAAGAGCATGTGCTGTACAATGTGTCCAGTGGCGTAAACGGACGGGGGAAGGGGTGCAAATCGATAACCTGGAAAGCTAAATATAAAAACCGGGCGCCCACTTAGCTTATATTTCGGATTTAGTATTCTTTTGGTTTTCAGTAGGTTCTTGTTTCATTGCGTTTTTCGGAAGATTTTCGGAGTATTTTCCTGTGATTTAGGGTTTTAGTATAGCCATCCACATCCGGTGTCAAGCGAAATTTCTGACTGCACACCATGTGCGCATGCACAGAGCAATATTCTACACATCAAATACGCTGAGAAAACTGATCATTACGGGTTATGGTTTGGTGTTTAGGTAAGCGTGTCGGGTTAGGGTTTGGGCTAGGGTTGGAAAAAGAAAAATATTTGAGGTCTAAGACTTTGTCCAATATTTTTCAGTGGTTATAGTTATTCCCGTACTGTAGCTATTGTTGCGGTTATCTGTCTTCTATCCACAAAGCTTCAATTTACACAACACATCAAAAACGTGATTGCCAAACTTTATTCCTTCACTCTGAGAAGCAAAATAACTAACAAACAGTAACAGGTCATAAATATCGCAGAGGTCAGACATTCCGCTTGACACCGGATTCACTATCATTTCTCAAGTTTTTTTCTGAGTGTTGACTAGTGGTCCCCTACAGTGACTAGTGACCCCTTTCAGCTAAGTTTACCCTCCTATAGCTCAAACCTCTAGTTGCTCCACTGAATGTGTCATAAATACTAAACGCGCATTTAAAGTCAGTCAGTGTTAAGGTTTCATAGTAGACACTAGACAAGAATGCAAGAACCATCGCAACATATTTTACCTATATCTATATCAATGACCACTTTCTGTCAGGTTACCCGCGACTTTATGGGGGAGATTATATGAATATAGTTCTTATAGTGGTCTGACTTTCGCTCGCTAAAGCTGCTGCGATCCATAGCTGTAAACGCTAAGAAATCACATGAAATACTTATTTTGAATTGTCAGAGAATTGCGTTACTGTTCGCAGTTGTGGCTTAAAATTATCAGACAATTGCTCCACTGCAGTGTTCAAATAAATCACCTTCAAATGTGGTTCAAATCCCATTTTTCAAAATTGTCGTGTTACACTTTTGTATACTATAGGTTCATTATGTCTGCTGTAAATGCAATCTGGATGCCATGTAGCAGGGCCTGCATAGAAATTACAAAAATCGCCAGATCAATAGGTGCGTCTACATGCAAGATTCACGTAAACTGTTGTTAATGGGGCAACATGCAGAATTCAGACTATGGGGCAACATGCATTATTAAGTCTACGTTAATACTTTCATTTTGTTGCGAACTCTGGTAATGACTACGTAGTCCAAAATTTTCTAAATATGAGATTTCACAGGTATATACACGCAGGATAAGCTGAATATTTTATCGTAATATGGTTGAAAAGCCCTAAACAATCCTGTTCCGTCATGATACTTTTATCCCCGCTACTACCTTTCACAAAACGTCACAAAAATTGCATTACCCATAAAAGTTTGACGACATTTATGGACAGTCCCTTATCACGTTCAGCAATGGTTAAATGACTAATACGTCACAAACTCTTTGCTCTACGTTTTAGACGACGTACAGCTCAGCAGAATCTCTTGGCCATTTTGATGCCAAGTTTCCGAAATTTGGCATTTCTGAAGTGGTTTGAATCACAGCGAGTATAGGTGGTGAAGTGGTTTGAATATACTGAAGTGGTTTGAATCACAGCGAGTAATCACAGCGAATATAGGCTTTTCGCATTTCAGTCTTTTCCGAAACTGTGCAGAGGGGCCATTCCAAAGTTGAATGATCACCGATGACGCTGCATTATCAGTCAACCTTTTTGTAGGTAACAGCACCTAAATCTGACCAAGGAACCCCCACTAAAATTCCGTTGCCCTGCCCCTTCTTAAAGATTAATAACTGTATTCTTGTAGTACGACATTTTTCCCGATTTGTTTCTGCTGAAGGGTTATTGCACCCAATTTCATTGCTTTTCGTAAGATCAGATATTTTGCGGTGTGCAGGGGCCATTTTTATGAAATTCTCAAAAACTCTCAGGTTTGGATTCGAGTGGAACTGTTTGCACATCCATACAATATGCAAAACCCTCTAATCTTTCCTGTTGAACGGAGTGTCTTTATAAATGTAAGAAAACGTAAAAACTGACCGATCACGAGGGAAGTGAGTGTCACCGGCAATCCTTGTGCAGAAGGAAACCACATGGGAAATTTTTCATCGTTCTAGGATTGAAGCTGCATTAATCGGATATACTGCAATGCATTAATTAGCGTGTGCCTTTCCTGATCACATGTGTTTTATCAGCAGCGTAGTTTTTGTTGACCCTGTCAGGTCTTGACTAAGGTCAATTCTGTTCGCAAGAATTTTGTCTTTACCAAGGAGCTAGAAACCAATAACTGCCTCCTTTTCCTTGATGTTTTAAATAGGAAAACACCAACAGGTTTTATTACTTGTACCTACAGGAAACCCACACATACAAGCCTCTACTCAAAATGGTCTAGTTTCGTGCCGTTGCACAGGAAAAGGAACCTTGTCAACTCTTTACTCCGTCGCGCTTATGTCATCGCCAGTTCCTACGAACTGGTGTACACGGATTTTATGAATATTACGCGAATGTTGTTTCGCAACGGTTAATCCAACAATTTTTTGGAACGTCGCATTCGGCAATTCTTAAAAAAGCACGAAGTTAAAAAAACTGTTAAAAAAAACATAGGCTATGTTTCTTTAAATCTACCGTATTTGTGTTCCATATCTAACAACACTGGGCAGGAAGTCAGCAGCTTTATAAGACGCAAAGCTGTTGTAGAAATGAAGCTACGTTGTTTTCAAACTACCCGAAAGCTTCAAAGCTGGTTCTCGGTTAAGGACCAAGCTTTGCTCAACCGATACAACGTTGTTTACAGGCTTACATGCTCGTGCGGTGCCTCCTACATCGGGTAAACGCAACACAATTTAAGAAATGGTATAGAAGAGCATCGAACATCACTAAGCTCTTCAGTCTACAGGCATGTGCAAGCCAACCCAGATCATCGGTTTTATTTTCACAACTCCGAGGTCATTGCCAGTGAAAACAATTGGCGGCGACTGCAGATTCTTGAATCGTTGTTGATTGAAGAACACAAACCAGAGCTGAATGCAAACATCCTATCCATTCATCTATGCATTTTTATCCTGTAACACAGCTTCACGCATCCTCCGTGACGTCACGCGCCATCACCATCGGTACCTGTCCCGCTGAGTCACGTGGCTACCAATGGCCCGCGACACTACGTCACTTCCATAACATCCTTTCGCGTTTTTCACTTTTTTACGGCGCCTTTCTCGACTGACCGTAAGAACTTGCAGGAAGATCACCGCAGGTTATTTGCTAATGTGTTGATGATGGTAGCAGTAGTTACCGAAACGTCTGCGAAAATGTCGTTTACATCTATTGCTTTCGCTGTTATTTTTACTACTCTCAGGTCTTGTTATTAAATCAGGACAAACAACCCAAAACCAACTTAACAAGGTCTTTCTGATGTTGAAAAAAGATCTAACCAATTTTTTGATATAATGGGCCAAAATTTTTGATGATGAACAGAATGTCTAAGCTAGGGATAGGCAGTTTCACAATGCTTAACCTGCTGTGAAGGCACACTTCGCAATCCCATCTTTAGAACATTTATTTTGGATCTTTGGCCTGCAGTGCCAATGCAACAGTGCAGTCAGCAGTGGGCAAATCTGTAAAATCATGAAGTAAATTGATCTGCTGAGTCATCTGTACTCGTTAGTTTCTTGCTTAGAATTGTTTGCAAGCAACAATGCCTTCCAATGTGGACTTTCAGAGCTGCTCCTTCAAGGCTCTTGTTTCCAATTACATTATTGCTCATGGTTTACAGTCTCCACACAGGGCAGCGATGGTAAAAAATTTCAAAAGACTCGGTGTTACTGACGCTGCTGTTCCGTCGCCTCGGGGGGGTTTGGTGGGCTTAGTTCCCACAAACAAAGTTCCAAACCCAATAATTGAAATATGAAACATTATAATTCAATGGAGTTTTTGTCAATTTATAAAAGTCAACCCCCCTGCACGAACGTAAAGCCCCCTATTGAAAATTTTCTGGCTACGGTTCGGTAACGCTGTGGTGGTTATGCTGCACAAGTAAAAACAAAAGGGAGAGAAACTTCCATGAAGTTTGCATCTGAGAATCAATTGAGTATATTATCGCCTTGCTCGTGATTAAACCAGCTCTCGCTTAATGCCGTTGTGGTGTAGTGCAGTGGTGTACAGGATCCGGATTTCGGAGTCCAATCCGGCCGGATATTTGGATTTNTTTGGATTTGGCTTGGATTGGATATCGTTTTCCTTTCAACCGGATTCGGAACCGGATTATCCAAATGAAATAAAATCTGGCCGTGCAAAAACCTTGGTATATAGTTGTATGAGGAAAAATTCCGATCTTTCGTAATCATATACTAAAAATCTACTTTTGTTATTTCTCTGGATGGACTGCAATGTTGCCTGCCGCTCGGGATCCTAACTTTCAGACTGAGGACATCTCAAGCTAGATGTAGTTTGGAACTGTGTGAAGATGAGCATGATTGATTCTATAGTTTTATTATGACGCAGCCCATCGTTATTCAGATGAGACAGGTTTATTTTTGAAATATTTTTATTAGAAGATCATACTGTAGAAAAATGTTGGTGTTTATCAAGGCATTTACAAATAGTTTTTCGGCATTGAACGAAGTAGGCTACACCAGTTTCTGTTTCAACGGCGTAGCGCACTTGTCTAACTCAAAGTGGCCTTACCTCACAACTAAGAAAGAGTTATAAACATGGTGAAAACATCAAATACAGGCTCTAGCTTTGCAGCCGGCTGTGTGAGGAATCTCCTGCTTGGTTCTGCTCCTATCTTCTTGCAATGATTCAAGCTTGCACTCATCATTCAGCAATAATTGTAAAGCCACTGTAGTGACCCACACCAAGGGAATCAATCGCAATTTATTGCGTAAGGAAACTAGTTTCGTGTGTTACACATCTTCAGTGATGGAGTCTCGAGACTTGGTCTCGGTCTCGAGACCCGTTTTTTCGAGTCTCGGTCTCGGTCTCGAATGATTTCGGTCTCGGTCTCGAACTCGAGACTAGTCTCGAGACTTTGCATGAGTTATTTTTTTATGAAGTCTTGCAAGAAGCGGCTTCTTAAAAACGGAATTACAAAGCAATTGTTCAAAATTCATCCGTTCAAAATGATCAGTGGCTAAGCTTTCTTTGTTGTTATGCTACTACGGAGAAAACAATTTGCCCTCTACCCTGTTTAAAACTTGTGCTGAATTCAATAAAAACAGTGTGTGTACCAGTGAAACCGCAGCGCATAATTTCTGCAACGCATGCAACGAGACGTTAGGAGTAGCCTACTTTGCTAAGGACTATCTTTCAGCTGTTTTTGCAAGCAGATTGGTTACAAAAACCCATATTCAAAAGAAGTGGGAGAGTGCCAACAAGTTTCTTTTTTGAGAAGCCAAATCAAACGAGGTCTTTTCTTCGAAGTTCTTTTTAAAGCAGTCTGTTAAAATACCCTGGCGAGTTTTTTTGTTCTGCGTAATACAGACATTGCAAAGTTCAGAAACGCCTCGGAACTCTCTTCAGAAAACGTTTTGCTCATAAAAGTTCTATACAGAGAGCAAGTAATGCGTCATGGCTGATCAGCTACTCTGACGTGCTGCTAGGTTTTACGGCCTTTCTGCGTTTTCTAACCGACCTACGGTGTGTGAACCTCTAAGTGAGGGAGTGAAAACGGAAATTCGGAACAGCTGTGAATAATCAATTTAACGTAAAAACATGGAAATTATCCGAAACTTCAAAATAAAAAATCTTGACAATAAAAAATAGCAAATCTAGGAAATTTATATATATATATAGCCATAAAATCAGTAGATAGGGCGGGAGACCATTTGACTGCTAGTCAGATACAGCTCTAATCTCGATCTTCACTCATTCTGCTACACCAGTGGTTCTCAAACTTTTCTGGACGATGACCCCCAATTAAAGTATACAATTTTCTGTAGACCCCGTGGCCTAGCCCAACAGTTACTAATACAAGGAATTGTTCTCCGCCCTACTGCGTAGCAGAACCGTCGCCAGAAAGTTTTCAATAGGGGGGCTTTGCGTTTCTGCGGGGGGCTTCGGGTTTGTGCGGGGGGGGCTTTACACTCTAAAAATTGACAAAATCTCAACTGATTTATAGCTTGGAGCTTTGATTGGGGGGTTAAGCCCCCAAAAGCCCCCCCGTGGCGACGGGACTGCTGCGTAGCCTACTGCTGTATTACCAGTCTAACAACTGCCGAACTGCGACACATGCACTACAATATTGTTTGTGACGTAACAAACGGAACAGTTTTCATAATGTCATCACTAGGGCAACCAAGTCAATAAAATCAAAAATTTTCTGCCTTTTCTAAAGCTTATGAAACGTCCACAAACCCAATTCCATGCTCATACCATGAGGGAATACCAAGTTATTAGGTCAAAAAAAGTCAAAATTTATTATTAGGTCAAAATTTATCGTTGGGTCAAAATTTTCTTCCAACACAAATTTATTCCCTTTATCGAAATTTTATTGAAACTACAGCACCAGATATTGATATGCTTTTGCAAGTTTTGTTGCAATTCTGTATTAATCATGGGTTTGTTGCTATTTCTGACGTAACACGTAACTGTGTTTTTTGCCCACAACTTGACAATTGAATGCCATGTAGGATAGGCCTGTTAAGGCAATAAATGTGGTCTTACAGTACTTGATTTGGTAAATGCTCAATCCATTCTGCATATAGTGTTTCAACTTCTCAGGTTTGCCACTACTTTAGTTATTAATGTATTTACCTGTATATCATCCCCAAAGTTAAAAACAATTTTTTTTATTTCGAANCTTAGAGTGCATGAATATGCTTCTGNGTTAACCGCAACACCTAAAGCTGAATTATTTTGCAGTTGCAAACGCCGAAAACCAGTTGAACAAAATAAAGTCAAAGTTTTGAATTATAAAGGCACGATTTTTAGTTTTTAGGTCAAAAAATGGTTGCCCTAGTCATCACAATGGATGATTTACTAAAAACTATTCGAATCGAATGTACTTTTCAACTTACACCACTGGTGTAGCGGTTAGTTGGTTCCGCCTCGTGTTGGTAGGTCTGGTGTTCGACTCTAGGTTGAATAAAATTACAGCTGAAGCATATCTGTAGTTGCGAAGCGTGCGATGTCCAGAAAGCTGCTAGAAAGTTGCCACATATAGGCGTAGCGTAGCCAGGGGGGACACAGAGGGCCATGCCCCCCACAATTCTAAGAATATCTTGTCATTTTGTGCTTTGAGAGGCGGTATTCCAAACAAAATACTGTTGCTCGCCTAAAATCAACCATTTTGGTACCCCCAATTTTTTCCCCAAAAAACGTTTTGGGCTGGTTACGCTACTGACGCCACGCCCATGAAGACATGTGAGATGAGACGCAACTAACTCTCTGTGCGGTTCGTTCGTCTGTCTGGCTTAAAATCGGAACACCTTCGTGAACGTGCTTGTGCCTGAGCCGTTGGTAATCAGTGCATCACCTTAAATGAATTGACGAATTTCGTTGTAAATGATTATAAAAATTGTTTAACTGTTGCATGATTTTCAAGGTTGTTCGCGGCCTCTGTGTTGCAAAAATGCTGCATGGATCGTTTTTTTGCGAAACAATAAGCATGAATTGCTGGTGTGTTTAATTTATATATAATAGTGTTACAATGCAAGGCTTCAACCTGGAAAAAAATAACTTCAATATAAGAAGCAAGCGACAGTGGTAATTCGTTGCCCTCAAAACACAGCACTGCATTTGAAATTTTCGCAATCCATCCTCGGCCATAGCGACAATTACTGAATTAATGAAGACGCAGAGGAAACAATTTTTTATGAGCCGCATTCTTCCATTGACTGACCAGGATATTATCCGAGAAGTGAAAGTTGTTGTGGTTTCACAGAGTTTGAAATCTGTCTGACAAGGCAGTGGCACCTCCCTTATTGACAATACTTAGCTTTCAATGTTAATGGCGCTGCCAAGGGAGTCCCCAGTACGTCTGTCAACCTTACGAAAAGCCATTCTGCTTACACATTCTACCAGCACTCTGTGTTGAGTAATCATGTCGTGATTCCGTCGATGTGGGTTTTGCTTCTCCGTAATTGGCGTTAGTATTTCAGTGTAGTGAAAGCAACTGTTTGAGAACGGCGTACTTTTCAAATTTTACTTGCCGCAGCTCGTGTGTTGATTTGTTCATTTTAGACTTGACTTTGCTTGCTTTCTCTGCTCTCGCTGTTTGCAGATTTAAGGACTGAGAACGCGCAGAATTGTGCGAAATCGATTTCCTTTCAAAAATATTTGCTGATAGATTCGACTGCGTCCTCTTTCTGGAGACTATAGTTACTGTCTGACAAGGGTTGATTTTCAACTTAATTTGTCGTCTGTCGGTCTAAAGTGCTGAAAAAATAGTAGTGTGATAAAAAATCCGGACCTTTTCGGACTCAATCTGTGAAGTGTACTTCAGTGCATAGGCGTAGCCTGGGGGCCATGCCCCCCACATTTTTAGCATATATGGTGTATTTTGTGTTTTGAGAGGCGGTATCCCAAACAAATAGTGTTATTCGCCTAAAACCAAGCATTTTGCTTCCCCCCGCAAATTTTTTGGCTGGCTACGCTACTGCTTCAGTGAGGTGAAAAATAAAAGGCGCGCTGAGAACGCCATCAATTTTTTTGCGCGAACTTGTCATAGAAGCAGATAACATTATCTACTAACATGCGCGGCTGCCAATCTCGTGTTGACATGAATGCCCAAACTGAAGGATATAGTTAAACATTGTCCACGTACTGATGTGTACTAAAAAGTATCACCGCAAAAATGATAAAATGATGCGATATGCTCCAATGAGAATATGTATGCTGCTTTTTATTATAAATGTCTTCCTTAGAGAAAGCGATGAGTGGTTAAAACATTTAAATTGCAATAATACTGTGTAACATGTTGGATTTGATGGGAGTCTGAGATTCGGAGAACCACGTCGAATTAAAAAAGGCACAAGATATAAAGGTACTTGGCTTTTGTAGAAAGTTTTATCTGTCAATTTATCTCCATTTCATGATTAAAGCGGCTACTAGTTGCAAAAAAGTCTTGCGTGTTGACAATCTTTTCGATTGATACCAAATAGGGTCTTTAGAATTTTTATCACAAAGGCCGTTGTCCCCATTGTAAATGTTGGGTTTCTCCCACAGTATTCCCTGCGTAAGACGTCTATCTATATTGTTTTCGTACTGCTAGTCGCCATATTGGCTTGGAAGCAGCTGCACAAAATATTTCACCAAATGTTTGTCACTTGTCTTTGAAATGCGACTTTCTGTAACATCCTTACAAATAATAATTGAGGTTTTTACAATCCGGAAAAAGTAAAATGTGACAAGACAAAAATCAAAGCTGTGTTCGGTGTGGCAAATTATGTATCACACCCCGCTGGTGCTTTTTATTTCCGTTGTAGACCAACGTATTTAATGTTGGGTGCGAGCTGCGTGTTCAAAATAAGCGAAAGTAAATTTGTAAATTGGACCGCCCAGCTTCAGCGATTTCAACAAATAAAGTATTTGGAAATTAAAAATGAAAATCAAAGAAGCTCCCTAATCTAAGATGACTTTTTGCCAGATCCCAGCATCATTTCTCGCCAAACAGAAGACCGTCGTTCAAGTACATTTCATATAAAACATTGTTTTGACTGAATCGTTTTCATACAGTTTTTTCTAGCTTTTCAAAATGTCTCTGAACAAAAATCAAATCAAAAATATGTTTTTTAAAAACTAATTGATTCAACCTAAAATAAGCAGAATTCATTTCGGAAACGTACAAAAGTAAGAAAACACTGTAATAATTTCATCAATACTTCACGACTAGTTCAAAATAAACGGTTTTACGCAAAATATTTTACCATCTATTTATGAGGAACGTGACTGATTTTAAACTGTGTCTTGCATAACCAGTGATTGTATTGTTTTCATCCAAACGTACATGTGTCGTCTGCACTACCGATTGTATTGTTGGCAATGTGCGTTCACTGTTTCCTGTTCATTTATGGTTAATCTCATGACTTTAAGAAATAAACATCTCTTGAATGTATAATTAAACTGGCAGATTACTGTTGTGTGATTAACCAATACATTACACAGCATATGGAGAAATTTGTTTGTGTTTTATAATGAACATTCCATTGGCAGACATGGAATTTTATGGGGAAAACATCGCTTTTGCTGAGAAAGACTCATTTCATATCGTAAACGGAAGAGCACATATTCTATTAATTATCACCCTGCCAGCTTCAAAAGTTTTCCAGTGTTCGACAAAAATAGTTGTTCATGATCGCAACTCAATTTTTAACGATTTTCGGCGTCACTTACAACTGCTGCTTTATTATAAAACCTTAAAAAATCATTACAAAGGTAATAAATAAAAGGCTTAAATAATGCGCGATCACGTCACAAACAGAGCAGGTTTGGGCATCAAACCAACTTGCATTAAAAAAGAAACATGAACTCTTTGTTTTGTATTCTTAACTAGATAACTCAAATTACATCACATATAGACAGCGACTCATCCAAACTTGCTAAACGGTGAGGAAGTTACGGAAAGGGCGTCAGATATAAGATTTACAATATGTTATTTCACAGAGGGTGCGAAACCTGTAACAGGGCAACATATGTTTAAAAAAGTACTTTTTCCAAAAATCTGATGGCCATTTGGAGTGCAAATGCCACAGATTTATCTTCTAACTGGATTATCCGGTGCATGCAATGAATGCTCTTCAAGAGTCATTTCAAATCAACTGCCGGTAATGATTCAGGAAATTATTTAACAACGAAAAAATGACCCCAAACTTTCCATGTTGTACATCCAGCCAACACCAGACCATGCATTACCGATGCCCATAAACGACATCAGGGAGTTTAATTGTTTGGCATATTTTGTTTTTATGAAAATTTAGATTTTTGAACCTCATGTTTTATTCTTCTTGATTTCTCGTGCCCATAAAATATCCGGCCAGTGGAGAAAGTTCCCACTCTGGGTCCACGCGTCATCTCTATTCTGAAGACGTTTATGAGTGCCGTATACCGTGTCGAGCCTAGTATATTAAAAACCAGTCACAAAAGTAAATGTAGTTTCATGCAAAGAAAAATTAGTTCCGATTGTTATCCCATACATGGTGCCGATTGCAATACGTGATGACTGTGCCGTTCCTGTAGGCTACGACTGTTTGCATCTGACTGAGTCATCTGCGGGTGACAGAAGTTAGACAATCTGGCAACTGAAGTGACGTTTTGTGCAGGTTATCGCAGTGCAAACAAAGGACGTTAGCATTGAGCCAAGCTCGAACAAACACGACACGTTACTCATTAACTTGCCTCAAAACATTTTCGATTTGATGGCATACTGTACAATATCTACTGTATCCCAGCGATTTGCGTTTGAACCCAGTGCCAGGCATCGCTTAGTCGTGCCGAAAAAGCAGGGACAAAGTTCCATGCAAAGGTTGTTTTACAGGAGACTTCTCTGTAGGTATTGAATTTCAGTGCGATCGGTGATTTGCTAGAGACCGTCATTAATGCTAAAAGTTAGCTTGAATTGTCAGTTTTCAATCCAATATATTTTTATTCAGGAGTCAGTCAGTGTTTTTGAAATTAGCACTGGAAGAGATATTGCTCATGTGACTGTTTTTCTTGCATTTCAGGTCAATGACGTCTTCTGACTACCCATTTTCAGCAATGCCATTGCAGACTCAGGGGCGATTTGGCTTGCAACAAATTAGTGACCACCAACTTAGCTAACTATTACTGCTTATGTTGAACTTGTTGGTACTGTACATACATCCATGTTGCTCCCACTGTAAATCACCTTAAATAAATTCTAGTGGCATTTCAAACAACTCCAAAAACCTAATCTAGGCATGTAGGAAAGCTTGCTGCCAAGTAAAATGTATTCGGAAAAATTAAACTTGTGCGGTTAAGCCCACGATGATCTTGCTGGTATTTCGTTGGTGTTTGCTGGAGTCTCAAACCCACTTTGGAGGATGCCACTGAGACAAACCACAGTTGAGAAGCACTGTTCGTCAGCTGTGCATATTTGTTAATAGCTTAGCGAATGTTTTTGCCTGCATGGAAGTTTGCCCCTGCTTTTTCGGCAAGCTTAGCGAAGTTAATGTTTTGCCATTAAACTTTGTTATGCATATATACCGCGCTATACAAATTTCAAGCGTTCTTGATTATTTTCTATTTCAATTGATACGAAATGTTTTGTGAAGCACTGTAACAATGCTCACATTTCTCTTCGTCAATGGAACATTTGGTAAAACAAATGTAGCAGGCTTATACAGCTTTTCTAGAAATCTGGCAGGGATTATGGGATTGTAGAGCTTAGCTTTCCCGATGCCCCTGAGTATAATAGAATTATACAACTATTCCAAATCCAAAAAAACATAATAGTAGCATACTGTCCAGCGTTTCTAATTCAAAATAAAACTTGTAGATTGTACGCATGCGCAGCTTTACAGTGCACATGCACACGTTGCTTTTTTACAAATTTAACTGTTACAGCTTTGTGTTGTTGACTCACGGTGGTGTTGCTTCAGCGTAGAGGGTAAGCCGGTTTTAGGATTAGCAGAGAAGTTTTTTTACTATTGCAAGCAGTGCAATATGTCCTATCTAAAAGATGAGGAATTGCTCGACTGGAATATGACTTTGGATGAAAACTTTGAAGAGGATGTTGACGATATTGCTGCTGTAAGCATGCAGTTTTCAACGTGTTTTTGGAAACTTCGAAATTTCTATTTACGAACAAGGTTTGAATGTGCAGCTGCTCTTTGGTGGGCTTATCCCCCTCAAACAAAGCTCCAATCCCCCCCAAATTGAAATATGAAATACTATAAATTAGTAGAATTTTTGGCAAATTTGAATGTCAAGCTCCCCTTGAACTGACGTAAAGCCCCTCCACACAAACGCAAAGCCCTGTGTTGACGACTTTCTGGCGACGGTTCTGGGTAATACCGGAAAATTATGGCTAGGAAAAGGTTATGTGCTTTCAAGGCAAGTTTAGCCAAGAAGTAGCTTTTCGGTAATATGTGAAAAAGCATTTCTTGCTTTCCGCGAAAAGGTAAAGTGCTTAACTGTTTATATATAGGCTAGGCAAGATACAATTTTTTCTACAGCTGTTGTTGTCAATAGTATTCCCACAAAAACGGTTTTCATTGAATTTTTTGGTCAGCATCACTTTTAACATTTTAGGCTTAAACGTTGCGTTTCTGACTGTTTGGTTTCAACGCCGTTTCAAATCAGCCAGCACTGACTTAACTGTCTTCTTCGACCCTCCTTTTCAAAGCAATCAGCACTCCACTCCAGTTGACAACTGGTGCTATATTGTTACAATTTTCTTCTGTTTTCTGATACATCTGTTGCAATTCTGTTGCGATCAGCTCTTCAAAGACGTCGTTATTTTCCCAAATTGCCATAATAGAAACTGGCTGTATTGGAGTTAATTGTGAAGCAGAACATATTTGAGTCGATAGTTTCCCCATGTCATAAAAGTACTTCAAGGCTTTTTTATTGCTTAGCTGCAACTTCAACAGGCAATGTCACCGACTATGAAAGAAAACCACACGTCATATGTAGCGTCTATATGTACGAATATTTTAGTACTACGTAATAGTACTAAGATTTTAATCACACTTGAAATAAGACCAGAAAAAGTGTGCGTACCACAATGAGGCTGATACCAATTGTACTGCATACTAGTTACCAGTAAGTATCTGTTAAAGCTGTTGAAGTATGAGAACACTTGAATGTCTTCGTTTCAAATTGAGGAAAAATTGCCCCTAAATTTTCCCAGCATTTCACGCTTTCTGCATTGCCAATCCTGTTTCGTAAGACATGTCTTTTTTTATGGTCTTCATCCTTCCGAAAATGTTTTCACAAAGCTCAAAAAACTGCATTCGCAGAAGGCAGAGCGGCAGCAAAAATTGCCTTCTCGTTTACTGATGCATGTTGATGTTGAGCAGGGCCACAACCAGCTAGTATTTTCGGAGGAGGCAAACTGATTATAACTTGTTGTTGTACCTAACAAATAAACATGTTTTTGAAAATCTCGGGGGTGTGGCAGTGCAATTGTCTGGTTGTTCTCCTAGTTGCCGGTTTGATGTTGAGCATGAAAGCAAAATTGCACTGTCGACTGTAACCCTTGTCGCACATCCTACCTTGAAACGCACTTTCAGTCTACAAGGCTGTTAGCCGATTTGTCAGTATTTTGATTGCGCAGCGTTTGCAATGCAACTGAGTTGTCGCGCCACCAACCATTCAGTGCACCAAGTAGATGACCATATTTTCTTTAAAGGCCATGGTCTACTAACCAATTTGTATAGAAAAAGAAGCTCCTGTCAAATGCCTTAATGTTCTCGCAGACTGCAATCATGGGCGTAGCCAAGGAAAGAAGGGGTCCATGCCCCGCAAATTTCAAGCATATCTTGTTATTTTGTGCTTTGAGAGGCGGTGTCTCAAATCAAATGCTGTTGCTCGCTTAAAGTCAAGAGATTTGGTCCCCCAAACACTTCGGGCTGGCTACGCCATTGACTACAATGAGCTTACTTAAGCAATATTTTTTTAACGGTATCACAAAGAAGCAACAAAGTTGGGATTTTGTGCTAAATACCCGGTTGAGAAAAATGCACAACTAAAACTTCACTTTCTGATATACTTCGTAGTATCGTAGCTTTTCTGTGAAGTTATCATAATGAGAAAAATGCAGAATTTTGTTTGCAACTAGTTTTAACGATTGTTTGTTGGTTTCGTCAGATTGGAGATGATGAAAGTGATGACTTAGGTTCACCCACTTCCAGAGAAAATTGGGTTCGGTTTTCTACAGAAGACGGATTGAACTTGGCTCAAAGGCAAGTCGAATTTTGTGCTTGAAACTGTTTTCTATTCTAAAAAATCTTGAGACAGTATATTTGCGTTGGGTTGACCGCAAATTGTTTAAAAATCTAAGGGAGAAATATACTTCTTGAAAGGAAATAGTAGTAAATGCTAGTTTTTTTCTGTTTATTATTTTGTTTGTTCATCTGAGTAACCCAATAAACTGCTATCTTACCTTTTCAGCTTGTATTTCTTTGCATGAAAGCAGCATGGCTTGCGAATTGATGTTATGAACAGCCGTTCTTACGTCCAGAACTGTTACAAACAGCTTAGAATTTTGGGGAAAGCTCAGTTTTCGAATTTTTGACGCCATGTGTCCATACTGATCAGCAGGCTACGCTTCGAAATTTCTAAATAATCAGTTTTGCGAAAAAATCAGTAAAGCTGTAAACGTTTCTCTGGATCTGGACAGTATTTCCAGCTTTCATTTCTATTTAATTGCTGCCCAAGCTGGATGTGTCATTTGCCTCTGGTTGGTTGAAGCTTATGCAATCGGAACTCTGGCCACTTGTATGTCTGCAGTGTTTTTCCAGCTGTTTCTTGGTATAAGTTTAAAGCTGGATTGGGAAAAGCTTTTGAATAGGTTATAAATGTGCAACCAAAAGTCAACAACGTCAAAATATTTCTGCTTTTTTCAAAGCTTATCAAACGTGCACAAACCAACTTTCACGCTCATACCATGAGGGAATCCCAGGTTATTAGGTCAAAAAAGTCAAAATTTATCATTAGGTCAAAATTTATTCTTGGGTCATACTTTTCTTGCAACAGATATTTTTTTCTCTTTATCAATATTTTATTGAAACCACAACAGCAAGTATTAATATGCTTTTGCAATTTTTGCATTTCGGTAATAATAATAGATTTGCTGTAATTCCTGACGTAGCAATGTTGTTTTGCCCACTACTGGACAATTGAATTTTATGTAGAATAGGCGTGGTAAGAAAGGTCAAAAAATTGGTTACCCTAGTTATAAATGTTGCTTCATCGCGTAGCTAGTCATATTGTACTTAGACTTAGCTCGCTAAGTGTCAGATGTTTTTTCAGCTTAAGTCAAAGTCAGTGATGCAGTGCTGGAAAATAAGGTGAGGGGATGCACTGCTACTAATAAGTATGTTTCGCTACAGTCAAAATATTTCAGAATTTTCGTAAGCAATTTCAGTAAAAGAATTACATAAGTGTCAGCTATTTGGGAGAACGGCGTCTCGCAAAATATACACCTCTGCTTTGAGGCTCATTGCAAAAGTGGTCTAATCACTGGAATTGAATCATATTTGAAACAACTTTGGTACACGCAAAGCGGAAGTGCTAAATAGCCTTGTAATGAAAATCATGGCCAAAGAAAACGATACAAACGACATACTGCAAACGTTTCGATAACTCCTGTTATCATCATCAGTGCATTGCAAATTGAACTGCAGTGATCATGCT
>JGI24159J19872_10000681_pt1 | contig 32621 bp, 25 predicted proteins | sample Ectturendosymbi4_FD_19872 | JGI IMG/M metagenome (IMG submission 19872) | reverse complement strand
TTCAGTTTTTCTCTTTCATTTGTGGTCTGTTATATTTTCTTGATCTAGAATCCATCTTAGATGTAATGGGTTTGACACAATAAAAAGATAAAGAATGGAGACTTTTCATAGATAGTTCAAAGCAAAGTCTTAACTGAATGTCCAATAGGTATGGATAAATACTTATATGGCAATAAATATGGATCCATACCTATTTTTTTTTGTTGTTAATTTTTGGCGACGGCAATTGGCGGCAGGCCTAAGCCTGAATTGTGCTTCTTGCCGGGGCAATTGAGGTGAATGCTCTTTCCCAAGGAGCGCTACGGCAATTCACTCAGTGGCTGTGGATCGAACACCCAACCTTCCAACTGGGAGGCGGACACTTTACCACTGAGCTATTGCCACCCCGTACCTATTGGACATGCAGCCTACCCGTACCTATTGGACATGCAGCCTATCCATACCTATTGGACATGCAGTGAAGCTTAAAGAAGAACGTGACACCATCAAGATGGTTCTGCAAATGCTTTTCATCTGTAGTACACACTTTTTTTGGAAAACTAAATCATCTAACTACCAAGATTTGGTCAATGAGCTGTTGGCAAGTTACCACATGTTGGGATGCAATAAGAGCATCAAGCTGCATTATTTGAAATCTTAGACACATTTCCAGATCATTTGAGTGATGTCAGTGAAGAGCAAAGTGAGCTTTTTCACCAGGACTTCAAAATTAAGGATGGAGGGACACATACATGATTGTAGACTATTGCTGGAGCCTAAGACAAGACTTTTCCAGTAAATCACATGACAGAAAATTACTGAAACACAAATTTCTAAGTTCTTAATTGTAAATCATAATTTAAATACTGAAAACTACTCAAAATGGCTTTCTGTTTTTTCTGTGTCTAAACACCATCCAGATTTGGTTTGAAAATATATAGATGTACATAGGTTTAGGAGAAGCAAATTTTTGGGGGTGCGAAGGATGTTTGCCTGAATTTTACCAAACTTGCACAAAAAGTTTTGTGGGACCTTCCTTACAAAATTTCTCCATAAAGATCAGAGATCATGAAGACCTTTTTTTGGTATGACATCCAAAAAAGATCTTCATATGTTTTTCTGGAAATGTTGGGTGCCATTTTTTGAAATCAAACAACATTGGCCACAATTTTTGCGTAAATTTTCAGCGATTTTGCTCGGATTTTCAACTAATGAAAACTTTTGGGGGTGTGCTTGCACCCCCGCTTCCTATACCACCTGATGCACTGTAACATGAATGTGTGTTTTTTCTCTAGTGTGACATTTTGTCTGTCCATTTGTGTTTAAATTGTAACCACATAGTGACAAAGGAATGAATTTTAAGTAAGCATTGGATTTATTTTAAAGCATCTCCTTTACTCTTAGGTATGCAATTTCGTAAAACCACTGGTATGTTGTGGCACAAAATTGTGACGTGATAGACAAAAACTGACATCAGATATGAAATCAGCACCCTGAAATTAGTCTAAATCAGTTGAAACAACTAAATGTGTGGATACCTGTGTAATAGGTTTGTAGGTTAGCATTCACAAATGCTTGAATCTTGCCGTTTAGTGTGCATTGTGTGCACAAAAGTTTGGGTGACTTTTTACCACAGTTGATAATAGTTTCATAGAAAATAAGTTGATAATAGTTCCATAGAAAATGATCATCACTTTTGTTGATGTTGTGTTACAGTTTTAGCATTTGTTTAATTTTCTGTGCTATACTGAACATAAAATATGCACTTTTTCATGCGATGCTATAAACTGTTTATACACATGTTAATGTCACTTGCAAGTTTTTGCTACTCCATGTGTTTCAAAATCTTATGATGCAGTAGGTGTTGTTGACATACTTCTACAGATTTATGTTCATCACAATTACCATAGCCCATTCTTATTTTGCAACTGTTAGCAAATGTTTGTTTGTTGCGTTTAGTAAGGTTATTTAACATTTTCTGCATCTATGTGAAATGGCAGAAATGATTCATATGCATACATATCATGCCTGTTGTTTTTGAATGAACTTTATGTCTTTGTCTGATATAAACATAAAAATGAATTTGATCACTCTATCAGCTTGTTGTTCACAGTATTTCTGGTGCAATAACCTTGATAGTGTTTAGTAGGTATGGAAAGATGGCTTGTGCTGCTGTTAGAAGAGTACTTGGCGTAATGCACAAAAGAGACATGCTGTTATCACATGCACAGCAGTGTGGCTCTGTGTGTGGTTCCTTGTTTCAACTTGAACCACACACAGGTTCTTTCTATTGAAATCTTGCTGTAACCATCCTTGTACTTCTTTCAACATACTTTTTCATGCATTTTATTGAAGAAATGAAAAACTACATTTGCTAAAAACAGATTGGCTCTTGTGTAATTAGACAAAAAAACAGTCTGGCAGATAAAGAATACTTGAAAATTTTTATGCAGTCCAGGAGTTAAGTGAGTTATGTGTTATGCGGTTCCTAAAAGTTGCTTTATTTCAATAAAGTAAATTTCATGGTGAAAAGTAGCCAAAAATGCTAAACAGTCCAGGAGTTAAATGAGTTATGTGCTATAAAACCTTTTGCATTGCTAAATGTTATTTTTCAAGCATTTTTTATGTATGGATCCTGGTTGACATAAAAAAAAATTGTATTTTTGCAACCTCTGTCGGTGTGGCATTGAATGTGCAATTCACCATGAATGGGATATGTGCAAAGAATATGACCCATACATAAGTGGCATGAACGAACAGTAACAGAGTGATCATGGTGCATGATCTCTATTGTTGTTTGCTGCCATAGTTTGAAGCTTTGTGCACTTGCCGCTCAGGCTTTCCGATTGCAACAGTATTTAGTTCACAGATAACAATATTGCAAAGCAGGTCATTGGTCTTAGCAAATTTGTTACGAATAGGGTATTACTTTAAATTAGCAATTTCATCTGGAAGAGCATAATACAGTTGTTTGCTTATCGAACAAATTAGTAACACTGGATGATGACTGTACCAACCATACTTGACTGTGTAGCAGTGTGTCCATTATTCGAACCAGGGTTGAGTTCAGAAGCTTTGACAACATTTGTATTGACCGTAAAACATTAATTTTTTGTGCCATATTTGGAAAACAACAAGGGTTTAAATCAAAGTAGTGTAAGCTATATAATGCTTTTTACTCAGATTAAAATTGCGGAGAAAATGGATAAAAGAGTTGGATGAAATGATTGGCTGGACTGCACCTGATAAAACAGCATTGCCACCGTCAAAATGTAAAAAAACACTATTTTTCTATGACATTGTGATGCAGCAGGTGTGCTATTCATGCTGTAATGTTAACAGTTTGAAAATTTATTTCAATCAAGTTAAATTTTATCAGCAACTGTGGCAGTTGGTTCTTTTTCTTCTGTTGTTGAATATATTTCTGCATTGTTTTTTTATTTTAACTTGTAGAAACTTAAGTGTTTTTCAGTAACTAGCATATTATATATAATTGTGATGTGTTTATTTTCAGATTCAGTTGTGAATGGGTCTCACACAAAAAAGTCTAATCTACAAACAAGTGAAAAAATTAGTAACCCAGTTCAAGACCAGTCATCTGAACAATGGAAATATGCTTCATTTGGTTCTAATACTCTGATTGGTGCCTATGGCAATTTATCATGTGCCACCTCAACAAAAACTGAAACAGTGCAACAGAACTCAACAACACATGATCAGTATGAAAAATGTGAAATGTCACAAAATGCAGCACATTCTGACCAAACATTGTTTTCACAAACAAGTTCTGTTTCAATGGAATGTCATTCAAAGGCAAAGCAGCTGCATCCAGCATTTCCTACAAAAAAGGTTTTAGCCAGTGATATATATACAGTCATTAAAAAATTCTTATTTATTTTCAAGTTTAAAGATGATCGTCAACGATTTCTGTTTCTATGCAAGTTTCTTCTACAAAACACAGAAAGGGAGGTCTCTACAAAGGTTAGTCAATGTTGATTGTGAGAGCCAAGTGATTTAGTGCACTGGATGTAAAAAAAACTGTTTCACTGGAAATAAGCATTTGCCAAGGGTGTAGAAAGCTTCCCAGCATGTCTACCTTCCTGTCTTGCTTATTTTGAAAGACACACTTCCCTACTCCTTTTCATGCTTTTTACCCTGAGCTTTATAGTAGCATCAGGAAAGAGTTCTGTGCATCTCCACAAATTGCAGAAATTTTTTTTGATAGTTTAACAGATAATTCTTTTTATTTCAAACATGTTGCATATAAATTTTTCAGTTACCATTTTATCTAGAATGTTATTCTGAGACCATGAGACTTCTTTACGCAAGAAACAGTTGAAAAATATCAGTTACAACTGTTTCCTTGCATTGTGATTCTCCTTATGTCATCCTTAAAGACAACTTTTTTGAACAGAACTCTTATGCAGCTCTCTCTGTGAACAAACAATTGGTGAAGTTGTGGATATCACAGATCAAACGAATTTTATGGCTTGTTTGCAAGTGCATAGATGACATAAAAGTAAGTGTTACACTGCATTTGTAAATATAACTCTTATAAACTGATTTTGTTCATTGCTTTACAATATTTAGTCTGTGTTATGCAAAGCCCATTCTCAGCTTTTGCCTGAACGTGCCAATATATTGTTGTTTTACTGTCAGAATAGTAATGTTGCGGTTCATTCAAGCGCAAGCTCCTGTGTGCTCCAGAATAGGCTTTACAGCAGTAACATTGCCCCATTTAGATCCACTGAGATAAAGCTCATGTCAACAGTTGCTCATGTCAAATATGTAGTTATGCTGAAGGTTTTTAACTGGTAAAACTCATCAAAATTACACTTAGATTTTTTCAACTCCTCAGCAATAATCTACTACTCCAGTGAGTTTAAAGAAAGCAAATCCACTGGTTTGCCTCAATTTTTATATTTCTGGTAGGGAGCCTTTGAACATTTCTGGAAAAGGTTATTCATGAAATACATGCAGGCTCTTCACAGCATTTGCCATAAATTTTCTGAACTTGATAGGGGGTATGGTAAAGCATCTTTTGTAAAAATATGCTTATGATAGGCTATGACCCCTCATCACCACCTAATAGGCAAAAAGTTGTGCACTTTGCAACTACTGTTTGCAGTATTTCTGTTGCTAGTCAGAGAGAGGTTTGAGTGCACCAAAAGAGTGTTGTTTTTGATAGAATTGGTGTTAGGGGCAATTTCCAATGTTTGTTCTGTTGAATTTTGAAGCACAAGCTTTTGATTGTTGTAGAGTTTAAAAGACGAGGATGTTGTTGGTACATATTTCCGCATGCTGCTGGTATTCACAGATGTCTCAGAGTGGAAGTCATTGCAGGTTGTTCTATGGTTGTGGTTCAAATATATTGTGCATATTTGCTGATTCACTTGTTTTCTTGTCATTGCAAGCAATGTTTCAGAAAGGTGTATGATGCTTGTTTGAAGTTAATCTGAATTTGATATTTCATTGTTTATTTTCAGTAAACATCATCTTCTTTATCATTAGGTATGTGTAACAATTTGCATCTGTTTTAAATGTTTTGCACTGTGATCTCTACTTTCAGCTTTGACGTACAGTTACTGCCGACTTTTGCACAATTCCCAGTAGCATGAGTAGTTTTCTAGTAGATGTGGTAGTTTGTGGAATTTCATAAGAAAGGATAAATGAAGATATTTGGGTGTAGCGATATCGTGAGCAAACACTAGTTTTATTTAAGCGTATTAAAGACCTCTACTACTGTGTTAATAGACGTGGTCCTGGGAACGTGCAATATTTAGCTTAATCTCTGGGCTCAAAAACAATACTGCATTTGCCAAATTTCATGTGGTTTGGTGATACATTTGACAAAACTCATATTTGTTTGTTGTTTTCTTTTTGATCAGAAACAAGTCGTGCTGCATGCTGTGCTCTCCCAAATGTGTCTTGGTATTCTTTGTGGCCTGCTTCAATGCGGCTGCTTGTGTATCATTGGTTCTTTCCTGGAAAGAAGCAATCTTGCTACAATCCACCACCCTTCATTGCATGCATCATGCACTGTGGTTATGAGGTAAAAATGCAGTTGATGCCAATCCTAAAAATTTAAGAAGTAGTGTTTATGTAGTTTCAATGCAAGTTTCTCGCTATCATTTTGTTGCAATTTCAACAAGATCAGGAACTTGTGTAAATCTAATGTAAGTCCTGTAACAGCGGTCGTTTTTTAACCAACCTTTACATGTAAACTTTTTTTAATGTCTCCGAATGTAGCGGAACGTGTCTGGATGTGCCAACGGTAATTTTATTCAAGATACAATGCTTTACCTCCCAAGTCTCACTCCCGTGCAAAAGATTCCCTGAAAGAACTTACGAACTTGTTTCCTCTTGCAAGTACTGAAAGCTAACCTTGTGTGTAGAAGACGTATTGCCTGTTACGCTCCATTCGTAGCGAATGTCTTGCAGCTTTTGGTCTGGCTAGATCTGTTTCAATTTTCTTAAAAACTATTACATTGCCAAAAGCTTTGGGATCATTTGCAATATTGGTGTAAGACCAAAAGCGGTTGTCAAGAATGTATGGTTTAAGTTGTTCAGTGAAACGGAAGCTTGAACTGTATGACTTCATGTCTTTCGTGCTGGTCGTGCGAACCGCGTCACTCACTTAGTGTTGTATTTGACTGTCCCGTGTAATTAGCATATTACCTTGACGAAGGTAGCTTCGCGTGATCGATGCTGTGATGAAACTGTCGGCTTGGTGTTTAGAAAGCCGAAAGATTTACGCTGTCGGTGTGGCGTACACTCACACCACGTTCTCATGGCATCCGAACAAAAGCCCACGGCGCTGAACCTCATTGCTCATGAGCAGCAACGTTGAGACTGTGATCGGACATGCTGATAAAGTTTGCCGTGACGAGAACGCAAATTAGGTTTTTAGTAAATATGGAAAAGAGTTATATTCTGAGCGATTTTTAAAATTATGTCCTGCGAGATATTAGAATAAATTACATTTGAACAGCAATGTTATAGATATATATGCTATTCGATAGACTAAGCGTGGATTCCACCTGTTTCGACCTGAAATCTAGATAAGAACTCAGTGTCTAATTTGCCCGAATAAAAGACGTTTTCATTGTAGGAAAGCAGAATTCGGGTTGATAAAATTTTTGTCGGACTTTTGTGGAATTTCGGTCGCAAACGCCGTGTTATATTTTCTACACGCTGGTAGATCGCTCGTTTCTTGTGCTGTTTGATTCTGACTTCAAACAAAAACAATATTGTTATTGTGCAAAACTTTCTATGCTTCGTCACAGGTTGATGTCGTGCGCACACTTCGACCAAAGCTCTGTCGCGTCGTTTGCGACCTCTATCCTGTTGGTGCCCGCTCTGGTATGGCATTTAGACCAGCGAGCGAATCAGGTCTGCTTCCTTGTTTTCATGCCTTCATTTTTCGTCGCTTTCTTTTTGCAAACTGCATCTTGTGTCGACATTCTGTGTAAAGCGTTAAGTTAAGTTGGTCCAGGTATTCGATAAGAGACGTCAGAGAACGCTCGCCTGGTTTGCAGAATATTTTTGCCCTGTCGTGCAGCAATTCGTACGTTTATGTCGAGGACAACTTCGCATCATCTCAAATTGCTTTCATTTTCCTTCTTCAGTCGATTAAGCAACTCGCAGAGACCCAAGTCCTGAACAAAATGATTGATCTGCTTCACGGCGAAGGATCTTGTCAGCAGCACGGGGTTACGTTCAGTCACAAACCTCCTGCCAAATCCGCCACACACGTACTTTGCATCCTCGCCAACCTTGTACAGCTCCTCGTCTTAGATGGGGAGGTCCTGAAAAGTCGACATGTGGAGGCCGTGGTAAACATGCTTGTTTTTTTTTGTAATAAAGCTGATTGTGCATGAAGCAAATGGCATGCTAAGAATCACTCAGCCTGTCGTATTCTTTCAAACTATTGTGCACTTGCGTGATTGTCACGTAGGTATTTGGTTCAGGTTATCATCATCTTCTGCACCACAAAGTTCATTTTGCTTATCTGGATTTGGTATAGCGTAGTCTTGATTGCGACGTCGCGTGCATTCGCTAGCTCACGTTACTTGCTACTTGCCAAATATTGCTGGTACGTGTTTCAGCCACATTCCTTCCCGATGTAGCCAGTGTTCGTGACATGACAAGCCCGTAGCCAGGTTTTAACGTTGGTGGAGTGAAAATGCATTTTTAGGGGTAAAATTTTGTTTTTATTATGAATTTAATACATGCAGTAAACATTTTTTGGGCGCAACAAAATTTGGGGGACACTGCCCCCCGAATGCTCTTCCATTGCTACGGTTCTGTGAGACACCTGACAATTTGAAACTGGACGTTGATAGAAGATGTTTGACAATCGGTGAATATTGTGCAGGCCGTAATGAACCAGTTGCTGAAGCATCTTTTCGACAGCACTGCCCGGCAAAAGACAAGCAAATCGACCTGGCACGTTGTGCTGGGGTACTTCTCAGGAGGGAAACCAGAGTAAGTGACACCAGGTATCTCGTTTCGGGTGAAAGTGCGGTACACCTTTTGCGTGTTTGCTGCTCTATACAAAGCTCTTATGCACGAGCCAACCTAGCCAATGTTGTAGACGAAACCGAAATGGGGCCGAGACCAAGATGATTCAAGTCTTCCCAAGATGCTACAAAGATCGATGCTGAAAAGTAGTTTGCAAAAGCTTCACCAAGACCCCGTTAGCTAAATTTCTCATGACCATTGCCGTCTAGAACATTCTCCAGGCTTGTCCATAGGACACTTTTTTACTATTCTATGCCGATGCCATGGCAACATGTGACTGTCTACTCCCATCTGATTCCTACGAAACTACTAATAAGGCACGAACTACGTTATATCCAGGGCGTATCTAATGTCTATCTTCTACAGGTCGTTGCTAAAACACCCCAAAATTCCGATTTAAGGGATCCAATGGAAATTGGTCAGCTTTTTTTAGTTGTCATACAAAAAAGGGCCCACCAGCCTCGCATCAGTACACCGTGGCGCTGAGCCTCTATCTAATACTTCCTGTGCTGTGAGTATATGATAATGGTATTCAACTTCAGAAGATTCCTGCTGCATGACGTGAAATTACTGTACTTACGATGGAACAGACTTCAAGTCCACTCTCCCATGCCCACGGACAAGCCTGAGATTTTTCGAGGTGCGATACCTGCATCGACGTTAAACATTTCAAAATCCTGGCAACATACCCTAAAAATAGTGACGTCCAGTGTCAACAATACGAATTGGCACTCCTGGCAGGTATATCGGGTGAAGAAAAAACGTATAAACCACAAACTTGCACAGACCTAATAAAGAACCAGGCCCGAGGTCACGCGCAAAGAATAAGTCTTGGGTCAGAGGCCACCAATCGCAATCTCCCAGAACTCCAAGTCAACTCTGCAGTTTCATGCATATTTCATGCTAATTCCTCCGCGAACTGTACAGTGTAATGCTTATCTCATTCAAACTCATACCTAAACAGTAGTTGGTCGTTTCGTGTCATTGACCTTTGTTCTTGACATACTTGACTCAAAAAAGTTTCTCCTGTTCGCGCGAGCTCGTACAGTCGTACTTTTGTCAAGTTTGTTCAATTCTAATTGCGAAGCGCGTGCACTGCTGTTTAGAAACTTCGAAGCGATGCTTTTTGTGAAGAAGCAACTGGAACTTTTGTGGCACCCCGATTTCGTGCGGGCCGTGTTCCACGAAGTATTGACCCTAAAATCACTTCACGATGATTCGGAGCTACCTACGCAGGCAGAGCAGATCGCGAGTCGGTCGAAAAGTAAAGGAAAGCGTGAGTTTTTTTGCTGTTTTTTATGTCAGCGGAAACTATAAAACGCATTTTTCAAACGCTGTCCTGAGCTCTCCGGACGCACTACCTCGATTACCACGTAATTCTGTTTCTTTCAGTATCGAACAAATTAAGTTCGTTTCTGAAGAAAATGGCGACATCGCGACCGCAGAAGGTAGTGCTGCCCGTTGGAGGGCGCAAGCTGGAGTACGCTGAAGTGAAGAACACGTGCAGTTCCTGCTTGTTGTACCGTCGCGCTCTTACAATTTTCACGAAACAGTTGCAGCTGGAAATGTTGACAGGTGCGCAACGACTCCATTGCGTGTGTGCGTTTTCGTATCGTAGGATTTTGTGAAAAGGCGTGGGAACGGAAAGCTTTTGAACTAATCGGGGCTGTGTTTCGTTTGGAATAGGTGGGAAACTATTCTGCTGTGTAAATGTGATGTTTTGAAAGCTTGACGGATTTGATAGGAATTGATTCACTACGGTCTGCATTAAGCGTCCCACGAAAATGTTTTAACCTTCGATGCTTATAGCAGTTGCTTGCTCAGTCGACCGGAAAGCGCAAAAACAGGAAATGTTTATCATCAAAAGGGGCGCCAGTTTTTGCGCCTGCAAGAAACTGCGTGCAAAGCGTGTTGTGTTTTGAGATTACGTCAAGTTTTCAACAGGGTTGACCTTCATGGACGAAGTTTTGTGTCGACTCTGGAGGTTCATCTGCGAACTTGGACCATGTGGAGGATTGCACCTTTTCCTTTCGTCGCTCGCGTTGCCAGCAGATGTCGCTGAGCCTTATTTTGCCGTTTTCACTTTGTTTTGCGATATGACCGCGCACATACTATCGTAAGTGGCTTTTACTAGCACTTGTTAAATACCTCGCAAAATCGTCGTATGTCATTTCATGGTATAAAACTGGTGGGGCGTAATTTTAACATTCGAAACGAAAAGCACTACAAACCTAAGATATTTGGAACTTGTATTTTCTTTCAAAATCAATGGCATTTGTTTTCGGTCCAAACTTTCAACGTAAAAATGCTTCTGATGTGTCATCTTTCAGTGACAAGTGCACGCATCAAATGACGCGATTTTGTCTTCCTGACGCTTTTTGTTTGTAGAGCGTAATATCATTACATGTTTGCTGTTACTCTATTTGCATTTTTCTGTTAATTGCAGCGAATTTTAATAGCGATAGGAAGGAGAGGCTTGTAAGTAATTAAGATTTAAATGTGTATCAAATCCGCTCTTTCGCCCGAGCGATTTACCCATGGTTTCATTACAGCATTCTTGACGACGTTGAGTTTTACGACCAACAAGTACCATTTCATTTGGAAGAGCTTGTCACCATCTCCGCGTTTCTGCGACAATTTGTGTTTAAAGTTATTTGGGGAGGTTTTGTAACAGGTTAGCGCGCTATTTATTTTCAAATGTTTGAAATGTTGTTTCGGATTCCTCGTGGCGACGCCGCATTCGCTTTTCAGTTGTGTTTTCGCTTTCTTTTTCTCAAAACAGTTGCTTTCGGGTCACGGGACAGGTTTACTCAAACTGTTGTTGTTTCTTCTGTTCCTGCAATTCTTCGGCCAACCTCACCTGGTTTAACCTGTTTCCGTGGGCGTCGGAAGCATTTTTTCCAGGGGAGGGCCAACAGTGGATTTTTCCAGAGGTAGCCAAAAATATTTTTCTAGGGTGGGGTGAAAAGTGGTAAAATTTATTTGTCCCTCTCGAAACTAAGAAAACAACCGTTTTAGGAAAATGTCAAATTTCAAAATCCAGGGGAGGGTCAACCCCCCTTCCGACGCCCATCCCTGTTTCCGTAAGTTTTGCCTTGAGTCAGTACCGGACTCGTGCTGCTTCTGTTCGCCATGTTTTTTCACTTTTTTGATTCGCAGGAAAAAATAACAGCATTGTAAGTGTTTGTGTTGCTGAGTGCTCGTTGCATAATTCTCGATTGGATGACGTGATGCGTTCTCATCATCATTCCCTGCGAAAACGTTGCATTGACCGGATTAGATGAACACAAGCACGTTCACCCGCTTAAATGTAGTGCTTTGAAACTGCGTGTGATGCGGCAAAACATCTTAGTTCCAGTTTCGATGTGACCCACCATTCCGCTTCCACCCGTCACCCTTTATGCAATTTTGCTATTCTGGTCATTTGTCGGGTTGAGTCAGCGTTTTATAAGTGTTCTAGCGTGAAGTAACAAACAAGCATTGATGCCAAGAGTGAACCCAGTTGTTTGGCGCAACAAATCTCACGCTCAAGTTGTTCTTTATCGTGCAGACTCGCATAGCGCAATGTATCCAGTATTTGATTCTGCTCACACTTTGCTACTCATGCTCTACGACCGCGACGCCAGGAGAGCTTTCACCCCCCGGGATCACTGGCTTTGCAAGTAATTGCTGGTTCTCGCCTTGTGTTCAAAATATTCATTTCCAGTCGCATTGCTACATGCCGCTGCGCGTTCGAAACGTTGTTCGCGAATTTGAGAAACGTTTTTTTTTTGTTTGTTTTGATGAGGTAACTCTCCGACTCAGAAATTTGGTAAACTTTCGCTGAACGAATTACCGAAACTCTGGTAAAAGTTAAAAAAAAATTGACGACAGTCCGAGTTGCCGAAAAACTTCTGCCTGTCGTTTCGTTGAACTTGCCCAGCTTCACTGTCGGTCGTGTGGTTTAGCTATCGCGAAACACTCCGTGGATCCAGATAAGGCTGATGAGGTGAGTGAACGTCGAGTTAAACCATCCCACCGCTTACCAGCCCTTTGTAGGCGCGTGTTGGTTGCTCTTACAAGTATGCTCAGTGCAAGGCATACAAAGGATAGTTCGGTCTGACGCTTGACCAAAAATATGCTGTCATAGCAGTGTGTATGTTGCAAAGCTCCCTATTTCGTCAATGCCCTGCGAACGTGTCGATGAAACGGTTCATGATTCACTTCTGATCACAGAGATGTGAAGCCGAGTCTCCTGCGAAGCGAATTCGAGAAGGGGAGTACGAGAGCGAAGCTGGTCTTGCAGAAAATCCCCTTTATTATCCCCCACAAGGATCGGGTTATCCTCTTCAATTCCTTTGTCGCCCGCGACAAAGCAGCCCTTGGTGGGTAGCGAAGAATTGAGGTTTTGACTTTTGTGCTGTCGTTGTGACTTGACTCTTCAGTCGACTTGAGTGCCAATCAAATTAACGCGCGTTAATATCTGCGCGCCGCATTGTAGTTTGTTGCCGATTGGTTGTTTTATAAGACAGTGTCTTGTAAGCGCTGCAGTCAAGCTTTTTCGTTCGTTGGTTTCTTCACTGTGCGCATACGTCCGAAGAAACACTAAAACGGAAAAAGAAGCGCAAAATGCCCTCGCATCTCAGACAGAAACCGGCAGCACTATACATTAAAAATATTCTCTTCACTCCGTTGTATCTTTCGCTTTGCGTGGTCGTTTACCAAGACGAAATGTAGCAGCGTGTTTTGGTGAAAAGCAATGTCTGAGTATCGAGACGACGTGTCTTTTTGGTCTGGTTGAAATGCGAACAAAGCTGCATGTTTACGCAGGCATATCACCAGATAGCGACGGTTCTCTTCACATCAAAGTACGTCGAAGCCGTCTCGTGGAGGATGGGTTCGACAGTCTGTGCAATGCCTCGCCTGAATCTTTGAAGGTTGTTCAGATAAGCACCTCCAGCTTTCTTAATTTGCAGCCATGTCTGTCGAGATAACTTAGGCACTGAGCCTGTGGCTTGCTAGAATACGCAGAATGCAAATGTTGGAAAATCGTGGGTATGGGTTTATTGCGCCTGTTTTCTTGGGCTGATGTCGGTATTGACTTAATAATTAGATGATAGGGCAACATTGCAAACATACATCGTTTCAAATCTGTAGTAGCCAACCTTTCTTGTCGAACAGCCAATAAGACATCACAACACAAAACGAATAGGTAAAATTAATTAGAAGCCACTCCGGATAAAGTTAGTTTCATTCTTTCTTACACCCCTCGCGATCGATTGGTTCGGCACTTTTGATTTAAGGTGTCACCGAAATGGCGAAGCAAGTGGGTCTTTGAAGGTTCATATTTGCCACATCCTTGCGATGCCGAACCTTGGCCTCAATTTTGCTTAGCTCTTCCGACACGAAGCAAAATCTGTCAGGGTTTATGACGGAAATGACCACGATTATGACGTTCATCGATACAATGGGTTCATCAGAGCGGGAATTTTTGCAAGAGTTTAAGTGCTTTTAATCTAACATTTTTGCATGTGTTTCATTTACATAGTTCCATGCTTGTGGGACTTGAATGTCTGTTGTTCGTCAAATACGGTTTGCATAAAATTTATGCATTTATGCAATTCATTTAATGAATGCTTGCCAACAGTGGCGTGTTTACGCGCAGCGAGCTAGGTTGCATGGTCTGCAGTCTTGAGTTGCGAAGTCACGTTTCTGTTGTGCCGATTGTGTGAAAACGGATTTCAGCACAAATTTTTAATTTTCGAAACAATGCCTTTATACTTGAAACCTTTGTGCGCAAACTGGGAAATTTCCTGTAATGCGCATCTGGCTGCAGCGTAGCGCAGGCTGGCGTAATGCTACAAGCAACTGTACAGAAGCAGATTTACAATCTATATAATTTATGTCTTCACTTAACAGTTACTAGATTGTGCCAGCTTTTCTGATTGTCTACTGAAAAGTTGATGCAGGTAACACACCACTTTAATTGTATGGTCATTTACCTTGGCTAGATTGTCCAGCATGTGCAAGCCTCCAAACCAAATTAACACGAAGGCATTATAGTCTGAAACAACCCATTACCGCCAAAAAGTTTGCAATTTAAAGATGTACCTAGTTTTCAAGAAAACAGATTGTCTGTCACGCCAGCCAATCGCGTATTACGGTTGTTGAGGCCAGTAGCCCAAACAAAGTGGACCATGCAAAAAGAACATGGCTTTGAGTGTCTTCCTTTGTTCTCTAATGTCTCTCCCTCGCATCAACTCACGCACAAGTTGCATGCAGGGTATAATTCGCGTCAAGTTCTTCAACGACTTGGGTCTGGATGAAGCTGGCATCGATCAGGACGGTGTTTTCAAGGAATTTTTGGAAGAAATCATCAAGAAAGTTTTCAATCCTGACATGAATTTGTTCAAGGTTTGTAACCAAGAAACGTGGTCTATTTTGAAAAGCGCGTCGCTCTTATTTAATTCTTCCTTTCGTAAACTGTTTCTAGGTGTTAATATTATGTCTTAAACACCGAAACGCCCAGGAAGCTTTTTGCCTTGGTTTCAACATATTATTCTTGCTGCTTATTGGTGGTTTTCGATCAAACGTTGAGTGACTCCACAAACTTACTGAGAAACTGCAAAATGCACCGTTTGATAGAAATAATAAAACCTTAATCGTTACTTCGTACTGGCATCTTCAATCTCGCGTAGCTTATGAGTTTGAAAACCAGCTCGCCAGTCTCAAGCATTGATTAGTATCGTATGATTTTCTATTAGTTGGTCTTGACCATCTAGCTCCGAGGTGAAATAACAGTTCGCCTCTGTCTCTAGACAGTCTAGATTTGGGGGGTTGTGTGAGCTCAATCATGGAATGCAGGCACTGTTCTGTCATTTGGAGACATGGGGTACATAGGCTGACACGTGAGTGGTTATTAGCCTATGAAAAATTGCCAACAGCTACAAAAACGTTAAGTGGACATAATTGATCGTTTGTTTTGAAAAAATCAAAACCTTTTTATACATGGTTTTTACTTCCTGTGCCTAATTGTGCAAAACATCCCCTAATCGCAACATAGGCTTTAAACGATAATAATTCAGGTCACATCGGGCGGCGAGAGCAGATTGTATCCGTCCCCGTTGTCCTATCTGCAAGACAACCACCTCAATCTTTTCGCGTTCATTGGCCGAATGCTGGGCAAAGCAGTATACGAAGGCATTGTCCTCGACATTCCTTTCGCCAACTTCTTCCTGCGCAGCTTGCTGGGACAGCAGCACACAACGCTGTACAGGTGTGTGGCGCGTGTGAAGTCAGCTGCGACGTAAACATGCGTTTAGAACCGTCGCGGCTTCTTGATTGTCACGTCACTGATAAACACTTCGGGCCGCTTACGAGGGTTGCCAGATGGGCGGTATTTTACTGTTAATTTAGCAGAGGCCGGTATTTTGAAAATCAGTGTCGGAAGCCGGTATTTCTTGAAAATAAATCATTTACCGCAACTTCGAAAAGAACAAACACCGAATTTCTCACATCATAATGGCTCTAGTAGTGAAATCTTGAATCTTGTCAGGACAGTTCTTTCAGCGAAGTTTATTTGCTGCTGTTGACGCAATCCTTGGTGCGATTGTCATGTCACACACGCACCGAAATGTAATGAGCCAGCCAAAAAAAAAAAAAAACGGCAAAAAATTGTGGCTTAACAATAGTCATTGTCTCTACATTTCCCTGTGCCGCTTACGAAATACGACACAGCTTCGATCTGGCACTGTTGACAAATCAAAATGGCCGTTTTTTTAAAAAACGCATCTGGCAACCCTATCGCTTACTCGTTTTGTTCCTCTTTTCACGGAGCCATTCTCCCTGCTGTAGACAAGAGCGCGACAATTTTGCTGCTGCTTTGTTGTTGTTCTTAGTGATGAATGATAAAGTTAATAGCAAAAGGTTTGCATTATCTTGTTTACTTAATCCTTTTGCTCTTTTTTGTTGTGCGGCCTAGTATTTATTTGCCCATTTCGGTAAATGGGATCCCGAACACCAAAATTTTCCATTTCACCCTTTTTTCTGCTTTAGTCAGCAACACATGATCGAGATTGCGGCAACGCAAACGATGGCTGCTGGTCACGAAAAACGTAGAATGAAGAGAGTCGCGCTGCGCAAAGAGGTTGAAAATATAATTTAAATTTAAAAACTGTGTTTTGGAACCACAGTTTATGCCAAAAAATTCTGATGACGTCCAATAACAGTTGGCTGCAAGACTCTTGGCAATAATTGTACGTAACGCATGTTTCTGTTGTTAATTTCTTCTGGATGCAAACTTTTTTCCAAATTAGCCCGATTGATGAGCTGCCGTCCCTCGATGTCGAATTTTACAAGAACTTGACTTGGATCAAGCGCTACGAAGGAGACATCGCTGACCTCGGCTTGACCTTCACGTACGAAGAGGACATCATGGGAAAAGTTGAATCCTATGACCTCATACCTGGCGGTTCTGGAATCCAAGTCACCAACGAAAACAGGTGGGGTGCATAGTGACGCGATAGCTAAAATTACCTTACATTTTCGCTCAAAGGCAGAGCGCTCGGCTCAGTACATGAAGACCCAGAGTAACGTTACGTTTCAGCGTTTGAGGAAATCCTGAACTGCCCACAACTGTTTCATCACTAACTTTTTTCACCCAAAACCAAACCCTCAGATTCTTTGCACTGTGAATACACTACGACCGCGATGGAGACTCGCTTGGATTGAAGGGCTGAAACAAACACGTTGACATAGGTTGCAAGTTGCACCACTCAGTTGCCTTTGTTTATTTTCCCAAAACGTTCCGGTCTGTCCTCGCGTTTTAATCGCGCTCCTTGATACATAACGGGCGTTTTATTAGGACAGTTCTCCGCAACCGGTGTGCCGAGGAATAACTTCATCTGAAAAGATAAGTATTAGAGTTCGCTAGCTCATACCTTAGCTCAGTGTTTTTCAACCTTTTCGCAGCAGCGGAACCTTCCGCAAATGTTGCGTTGCTCGTGGAAACCTTTTGCAATGATCCAACTGCAACAAACGTGTGAAACAGTGGCATTGCTACAACCGCATAGAACTGTGGTTGCGAATTTCGTCCCAGGCAGATTCGGTCTGTTTCTGCGTGACCCCTGACAGCCACTCGTGGAACCCTGAGGTTCCGCGCAACGCCAGTTGAAAAACACTGCCTTAGCTTGACTTCCACTGAACGTGTATGGTGTTTTTGTGACGTTCTAATTGGAGTTTTCACAACCAGTAAATGATGAAGTGTATTTTTGAAATTAGTGGTCGAGGTGTGCCGCGAAATTTTGGGAAGTTGTTGAGTGTGCTGTGAGTGAAAAAAGGTTGCGGAGCACTGTGTTAGGATAGGTGCTAAAGCTTTTTTGAGAAGATAAAACCGGAAAATTAAGCGAAATAAGTAAAACATTTTGCGCAGCAGTCTGCACTACATGCTCCGTCCATTATTTTATCAATGTCGCAGTTTTGTTAAATTTGACCGAAAATGTTCTTGTCAATTTTTTGCAGGATAATGTACATCCACACTCTGGCTCACTATCGTTTGCACAAGCAAATACAACAACAGACGAGGGCGTTCGTGAACGGTTTCCGTTCGATCGTCGCTCAGAACTGGACCGCGATGTTTTCTGCGCCCGAACTGCAACGTTTAATTTCCGGCGACAACGTCGATATGGACCTGTCCGACCTCAAGTAAGCTTCACACTGCATTGAACTACATCGTTTGCTTGTTCGAGATTAACTCACGCATGGTCGTCGGAAGGAATTTTTTCCAGGGGGGCAATAGTGGATTTTTCCAGGACAGCCAAAAGGATTTCTCCAGGGGGGCATAAGTGGTAAAATTTCATTTTACCCACTCGAAACTAAATAAACCACGTTTTTTTGCTGAAAATCTAATAGGAAAATGTCAAATATCAAAATCCAGAGGGGCAAGCCCCTATGCCTTCCCTTCTGACGACGATGAACTTACGAACTCGGACATTGTTTAGATTTAAATATGAGATTCGATTATTTTTCGGTGCATCTTTTTTCTAAAGTTTTTCGTAACTATTCACAAAGCTACTACTGCTTTTTTCCCCGCGCCGATGTACTTCCGCCAGGTGGCAGTATCACTTTGCCATTTTCATGGAAAAACGAACCAGCCTTTGATGGTCGCTTTATTTACAGGCGGCATGTCGTGTACTACGGAGGTTTCCACTCATCGCATAGGGTTGTGCGATGGTTATGGGATGTCCTGGAACACGACTATAACCCGACGCAGCGTTCCGCGTTTCTAAAGTTCGTCACTTCCTGCTCGCGTCCGCCACTCCTTGGATTTTCTCAACTTCACCCTCAATTTTCCATTCGGTATTTGTCTAATACACACCTTCTCTTAAAGTTGATCTTACGATTGTACCCGAGCAATGCGTAATCGAAACGTCATTATCTCTTAAACATTTCCTGCCGAGGTCAAAGAATAGAAAGGCCATTTTGCTTAAGGTGAGGCGAGTGTGCTTTAAACGAACGAACTTAGGTAGAATGACAGGTGCTTCTAATAAATCTTCAGCGGTTGGCAAGCATGTCTCAACGCTGCTGATTTCCAAATTTTGGGGAAACAATATCAAGCAACAAACATTTCAACCACTAAATAGCAGCAGTATTTGTACCAAAAAAGCTTTGCCTGTCTTGCTGAGGCGTCGCTGACGATACACGTGTTGGTAAACTTTGTCGAGGCATTCCGTTTCCAATTACAATACTTACGAACAACGGTCACACAACACGTTACAATGTAGTCAAAATTAAGAAAAGCACATCGAAACTGCAACTCACAAATCTGTTCCAACTTTCATTGATCGTAACGCACGAACATTTTTAAAAAGACTTTCGAAGGCCCCAGCTGATGTCATGACCCTGCTTTGGTTACACAAGAAGTCTTCGTAGTGAAATAATTTAATGTGATTGACTGCGAAACAGGAGCGGTATCTGCGAGGCGATTCCGCAATGACTTTCAAACACGTTTCTATACTTTCCCAATCTTGATTAGTCCGGCAAAATCGTGGAGCGTTTGTAGGTTATTGTCAGTAAACAATGAAGACCGCCGTTAATGCTTTCGATAAATCTCTTCCTAGCGTTTTAATAGCTTGGGGGAAAACTCACGCTGGAGTATTTTCGCAGCTGCGTTGAAGTTCCCGAAGACGAGGACACAGGAGACACGGTCGCCACAGTCCTGCGTGGTTTCTTTCGCTTGTCAGCCGGCAAGTCGGGGGGCACCACCTCGCAGAAGTACCCCCATCGGCTCCCTACCGCCTCGACCTGCTTTAACCTTCTCAAGCTGCCAAACTATCCATCGAAGGACGTGCTGCGCGAAAAACTCAAGCAAGCGATTGCAAACAATACCGGTTTCGAGCTATCGTAGCCAAGAAACGTCTCCTCCACGCCGGAGTATACTTGCCTGACGCACTTAAATTTATCTTATCGGTGTTGTCGTGATCGTTTCACGTTTTTCTTGACCTACGTGTTACATATATGACTGTCTTTTCGTGTTGGACGGTAACGATAAACACGACGAACAAGCTAAAAATGATACAGCATGAAGCATTCGCAGTTTTGAAAAGAAAAAGAACAAGTACAGTAGAGATGCTTATGCAAACGTCTGTTCTGAGGCCGCCTGTTGCAAAACCACAAGGATCTGCGCAAATCATGGTTAGTTGCAATGAAACAATACAAAAAGGATTAAACTGAGATGCCTCTCGTAGCTATTAAACACTATAATGATATAGACTGTTGCTCTCAACGATTATCGATTATAAGGCTATTACGCAAAAGAAGCTTGTCCTGCACAGTTTGGCAGTGATTTGACTGCAAACAAATGGTTAACAGCGATCGAGCTTGTTAGCTGTTTCAAAACGCAAATGATAGCTGCTTCAAAACGCGTCAAGAAAATCTTATTTTATAGGAAGTTTGTCCCAAAACTGGTATTTCGCTACAGCTTATGTCGAGGCTGTCCGAATCTGAAGCGCTGTCATTTTGTGCGACCTGCGAGGAAGTGATTTGAGGAAAGTCCTTCCAGCGTTTCCTCGACGTGAGCACGTTTCGGCAAAGGTTTTCGTCCACAGATGTGCTCACGTCTTCTTCAAACTCCAAGCATTCGTCGACGGAATCCGAACTGTCGTATTCTTCAAAATCGTCAGAGTACAAGTAATCATCTTCGTTCATAGCAGCTCGTAATGTTTGGCCGTCCGACGTTTTTATTTGTATTGAACCTTGACCCCAGTATTTTCTCGGCCCATTCCGAAAAGCTGCCGATTTTCGAGGTAAGCTAGCAACGGACTTCGGCCTCGGCGTTACCGCGGTCCTGCGAGCAGCCTCTCCGGCGTTCGTTTTTTTGGCTTGCGATGGACGTGGAGTGTTTGAGCCCGGCTTTTTCCGCGATATTTCCGAGTTTTTTTGCAGGACGGCGTTCGCCCCGTTTACGTACGGAGAAAATGCTTGCTCTCTTTTCTGCAATTCTTCTTGTTTGTTGTTTCTGGCATTAAGCTTTTTTAAGAACTTGTTGTGCTTGTCAAGTGCGATTAGGTACTTCTCATGCTTCTCTGCTGCACTTTCTGCACTATCACCGCAACCATTGCCGTGGACTTCAGAGTACAGCATGTTGTTGGTAACAGGAGTATAGTCTAAATGCCTAATATCAGCCATTCCCTGAAAGTATGTGACAGACTGCAAAAAATTAACACGTTGCTTGTACAAATCACTTCCTTAAGTGAAAGTGTAGTGAGAAGTATTCCAACTAGTACTTTACCTTATACAAAACTAAAATACGAACAGCTGGTAAACAAAATTCAATCGCCTTGCAAGAAAATTTCAAGCCCCCCAGTTCTCTTATATAAAAGAAACTTTGCAGTTACGGAAGCTGACTTCATATTGTCCAGACAGAGATTTCTCACAATTGGCTTATGTATATAAATTTAGTTAAGAGTTTCTTCAAATCTACAATGTTTTCAATTACAGTTGGTCGCCCCAGTCTAGAAAAGCGCCAATCCCAACATGACCATTTGTACTGTGACTGGTTGAACCAGAGATCAAGTTTGAGGGGGGGACATGTCCCTCCAGCTTTTGGACAGGGGCACATCTTATGTCACCCCAATATTTTGTGATAAAAAAAAAATAATGTAGTTAATACAAATTTCATGGTTATATTACTGTTGGAAACCCCCAGCATAAAGCCAGGGAATAAATACGAAAAATGAACGTTATCACTGGATTATCTGTAGACACAGTATGCAGATTTACTATGTAAACTGAATTGTCATGATTGTTGATAAACGTGTTGGTTAATTGAATTAACCGAGTTGGTGTGTACATAAACGTCGCTCAATCATGAATTCCTGCGCTGATCTGTAGCCTGAAATCAGAATACGGTTGCCACTGCCAGTATTTATCAAAAGATCTTGTGATTGCCCCGCCATGGTCCTATTTTGTGATTTTACAAAAAGGTCGCACTACGGTTGAGTGAACATGGTGACGTCATCGAAACGGAAACAAAGGTTTGTCCTCCCCTAAAGTTTTAGCAAACTCGGTCTTAAGTCAGCATATGACTGAAAAGATACTTCAGTACATTGGTTGATGGTTTTGGTTCTTACATATAGTCTTACAGCATAGCAAACCTATAGTTCACATTTTCATAAAAGCACCAAACTTGCTGTACACGTTTACCGAAGGATAATGTTAACAATTCAGGATATGGAGCAACTCCGGATTTTGCCTTGGTTAGGCTTAGCGGTTTTCTTTAACAACATGTAGCATCTGTCATTTTCAATCTTTCTCTGTAGGTCTTTTAGATGCAATGAACAGTGGCGTAACCGTAACTGACGGGGGGGGCAAGTGGTGGGCCGCCCTCCCGTGACAAGTTAAATGTAAAAACTGGGCCCCCTTTAGTTGACATTTTGATGTTTAGTATTCTTTGTTTTTTTCGTTTTCAAGGAGTTTTCGTTTTTTTATCTACTATGGACATCCACGACATTATGAGATTCACTATCATTTCTTAATGTTTTTCTGAGTTTTGGCTGGTGGGCCCCCCTACGGTGACCAGTGGACCCCTTCAGCTAAGCTTTGCCCCCTGGCGCAAACCTCTAGTCCAATGGCGGTTCTAATGCACCCCCCAGATTTTTGGCTGGTCCCCCCAGTTTTGTGCTTAATTTCACGTTCAAGTTCGTTTGATTGACATACACAGCAGATAACTTTCAGCCAGCAAAATTTTTAACGATTTGCTATCCATTGTAATTTACAAGTGTTATTTTTGGGTTAATTAATCAAATTAAGTAGTGTGTTGGACACATGTTGTAGTATATAGGGTGGTTGCAACATACTTTGTTCTTTGCTACTGATCAATTCTCCAAGAGACATGCATTTATAAATGAAAACGCTGCAAAGGTTAATTTACAAATTGTATTTAAGTTGAAGTAGTTTATGTAGATTAGACCTGGGGTTCTCAAACTTTTGGTGTTATGGAGCCCATGAAGAGATTGACCATAATTTACGGAGCCCCACAATAAATTTATAAAAATGAAAACAAAAATAACACATTGTTACTTACCGATTGATGTTCCTGAGTAAATTGGAAATGCTTTATTTAATTGTTTGCCGTTATTGCTTCTTTGGACAGTTGTAAAATTAGCCAAGTCAGTATTTTAATAAGTAAACGAATAGCTCGCGGATCCCCGAGGTTTCTCTCGCGGAGCACTTTGAGAACCAATGGATTAGACAATACACAACTGACTGCTGGATGCCGTGGTACACGCGTGAGAGCGTGGAAATGTTCGAGTCCGCTCACTGATGTACTGTAAAAAGAAGCCGTGGTATCTGTCACGAATTATGTTGTGTACGCAACGTGATCAATTTTGGCAGGAATAATGACTGATCGCTTGTCGCACCTAATTTTCTAATGATCTGCGGTTGTGATGTTTGAGGTAGGCTACTGATGTCATAGCGTAACGTCATGACTAGAAACCTGACAATATCAAACGATATCCGCACGTGCATATTGGATAAATCCGCACGCGCACATTGAATGGATAGCAGTACATCTGCGTGACATGGCCGAACTTCCACAACAATATCCATAGATCTACAGGCGATTCAAGGCAGGTCACCTCACTGCGCAGAAGAGCAAGAGGACACTCTCGGCAATACCTGTTGACTGTTGACCAAGCGCATGAACAAGACATTGCCCGAGTCAAGGGTGACGGAGGTGCCGTTGGTCTGACGGACAACCCCACGGCTCTCAAGCGCTGGATGGACGCCGGACCAAATTGATCATGGAGTACGAAGAGGAGAACACATATCTAAATGCCAATGAGGAGACACATCATCATGAAGAAACACAAAGTGCACAGAAAACATTTGCGAGATGTACAATCACTTGTGGTCATTGAGCTGCGGAATCCCTTCGAGGAGGATGTCTAGATCAGGGGTGTAACGAGGCGGGGCAAGGGAGGCACAATTTCCCGGGCGCCGAAAAGTCCCCAAAATGTCACAAGTACTTCCTTCAGTATAGTAAATTTGCGTCCGTAAGAACTCGGGTTCGAATATGGGTCCGCCAAACTTGCTTCTTGCCCCGGGCGCTATCTAACCTCGTTACGCCCCTGGTCTACATTTACTGGTTTTAGACACAAAGGAGATTGCCAATCCTGCAGTGATTGAATCAGTTCGCACTGCCAACAGTGACGGATTTACACATAGGCCATGGCCTAGAGCACCGCGCTATTAGGGGCCCCGCGCAACTCGTTCCTATGATGACTCATTGTTCTTTATAGAAAGACTTAGAGCAGTGGTGTAGCCAGACATTTTGATTGGGGTGATCAAAAACCGGGATCCTCGCTTTGTTCATGAATTTAAAGAAACATTCATAAAGTGACGTCATTTTGCTACAATGGCCCACGTATCCAACTTGGCTACGGCCATTTCTTACAGTATATACCTTGTTGTTCTGTTGTGGTTTATAGCAAAGGTAGAGTATGAAGATTTATGAAATTTCGTTATTTAATTTCGTTGTCAAAGTTGTTGTAGCAGTAAATCATTTAGTCGTTTCTGAAATGTCACTGCAGCACAGTGGACTCCAGTAGTAAACGGTTTGTGGATTGCACTTTCTGGAATATGAGCCTTAGTAGGCAAATTCGTAGCGTCTTTGATGCTGATCCTACGTTTGCTTTTTTCCAACTAGATCGCCAGTTTACAGAGCTTGCTTGTTGAAGCTCTAGATGTTAGTTAAATCAGCTAGAACAGTTTCTCGTGAGTTTTACTTGGAAAAACGTGTTTGCATTGAGCTTACTGCACATAGGGTTAGCTGAAGGTGTTGCGAAAATACTTTGCTCCGCAAAACGTGTCTTCATGCTGTTTACCATCAGTCCATAGCATAGATCAAGGGTGGGCAATTAGCAGCCCGCGGGCAACATGTGGCCCGCCAGAGCGTTTTCAGTGGCCCGCGGAAGCATTCACGAAAAATCTTCAAATCTGAAAATTTTTGAAAAGTGTGAGGTTACATTTGTCGCATTGAAGTGCTTGATAAAGTGTATTTGCGCAAGAACAGCTAGGCTTTCCTTAAAACTTTTTCTGTGTACTGTTATTGTTCATGTTTTTTTTTATTTACTTTACGATCAGATTAGAAGGTACGACCCTGCGCTAAACGCGGCCTTCTCAAAGTGGCCTCCGAGCCAAATTATTTGCCCACCCCTGGCATAAAGGATTAAAACACTATATTTTGTATTGCTGGGAGAATGACAACTTAAAAACAGCATAAATAAACCCTGTGTTGTTCTATAAAATGTAGTTACTATAACGAAGTAGTTTATGTACAACTAATCAGATCGCCAACTAGACGATAGGTTCGAGGGCAACAACACGGTCCCACATGAAAATGTGTAGGCTATATCCGAAAAATTTAGCCTTCAAAAAACGTTAGAAATCACGGAAATTGAACGAGGAGAATTTCTGAAATACATAAAAGAGCTATAAATTGCACGAAAAAATCGCATTGCCGTTTGGTCATGAGAAAAATAGTGGAAAGGCTTTAATTTCTGTTGAAGGTCTAAGGCAATCGTATAAGCAAAGTCGCCACCGCAAAAGATAGATTGTTGAAAGGGCACTACACATAATAGGTTCATACTTTCACGCTTTTAAAACAAGCGACCAAATAGGTCACACCTGCGTGGGGCCCCCAAAACTAAGATGGCCTAGGGCCCCGCTCTCCCTAAATCCGTCCCTGACTGCCAAGCAGATTGAACAACATTTTCAGGCATTCAAATGATCGCTTAATCGATAGAACCAAGATAATTTACGAACCTTTAAAAGGAACAAACTACTACTCTTCACAACAGACAGAAGACCAAAAGCATCAAAAATAAAGGATGCATCTTCAAAGAATAATCTGGCCTTATTTGCAAAACTCTACATAGGCTGTTAGAACCGTGACGGAAACCTGGATCAGTTTTTCCGTCATAAAAATCAAGCATGTCTTTCAGCGTTATCCGATATGGGCATGTTAGACCTAGGTGGTAAAAGTGACCTACTGGTGTGCCTTGAAGGCGTTGCTCAAGCTCAGTCTGATGCACCCCGCTGTTACTTCTGTTGTCCTCGAGGGGCAGTCATTGCGCAAATGTTGAAACATGGCATTGCCTTTGATAACGAGAATATGTCCACCAAGTCTTCATCCCATCCGACGATCGTCAGCTTTGTCGTGTATCACGTTTTGGTCTCGTTTGGGATAGTTATAAAGACAACTCCTCGAAGACGGTAACACGAGAGAAACAAGGAAAGGGGATGCGAAGGCGTGTGGTGAGCAACGCAGTCTTACCAGGAAACTGGCAGTTTCCTACGTGTCGACGAAAACAAGGATGCGCTACTCACCTTCCTGTCTGCTGTGCTGGAGCAGTCCTTCCAACACGAAGCAAAGGAGCTGGTAGTCACTGATGGTGAAGCAGTTCTTTGCCTTCCAAGAAAAGAAAACTAGTGCTCTCTGGTTCCATGCAGTCATGAAGAGGCGGACACTCGCATCATGATGCATGTGGTACACGCTGCTAAACATGACCATCGTCGGATTCCAACTTCGAACCGTAGACACGTTGTCGTCTTGGCAGTGATGGTAGCCCAGGCACTACCATGTGTGGATGAACTTTGGATTGCTTGTGGGAAAAAACTGTTGCTACATCCCTGCTCATGAAGTAGCTGTCTCATTCGGTCCACAGAAAGCATGTACCCTCCCTGTTTTCCATGCCCTAAGTGGATGTGACACGGTATGAGCATTCGTGGGACATGGGAAGAAATCTTCCTGGGCAACATGAAACTCGTTTCCAGAGCTGTCGATTCCCTTGGGACCCTGACCACCATACCATTCCGTATTCAAGATGACACAATGCACTGCACTGAAAGGTTTGTCGCACTCTTCTATGGCCTATCAGTCCATGTTCAGAAGTTAATGAGGTCAGAAAAACTTTTTGCTAAAAGAAACTCCGATGAGCGAATCCAACTTTCCTACGATGCTTTGGAATTACAGTACATCTAAAGAGATCAGTTTTCCAAGGATGCTACTTCTGGGGTCATGCCTTGGTCACACAACCCGTGATTCTGTCACCAACAAGCTGGAGCTGCAGAATATAGAGAATGGTTCCTATGTACCGCTATGGGCTACACTCCCTCAGACTTCAAAAAGCTGCTTGGAACTAGTGTCACGTGGCTGCAAAGAAGTCTGTAGAAATCGCCGCAAATGCAAGAAGGCTAACTTAGAATGCACTCAACTTTGTGCTTGTGATGAGGAATGCCAGTAGACAGACCAATATACACTGACTTTGAAATCAATGCAGCCTCCAATGTGCCAATGCAAAGTAGCATTGCATGTGAACCTGATGACTTGTTGATATCGAGCTAAATTCATGTGTGCTCAAAAAGTGATATTGTGTTCAACGGATGTACTTGTGTATCATGTGCCCTTGTATGATGGAAGTGAACAGTAGATGCCTCAAAATGAATGCTATTAACATAATTTATCATTTTAAAGTACAACTAATTATGCAGTCAATAATGCAATTTCTCTTAACTTAAACTATTTATTATTTGTCCTACACTACAATTAGTGCTACAGTTCTAATACTAAGAACGTAAGTGTGGTGGTATTCAAATTTTGCAACAAAAGAAAGCTTTTTGCACAACAAATTTAATGAACAAGATTTGGAAGTACATCAAGAAAAAAAAGTTAAAAAATGTGATGACACATATATTTGAGATACGGGTTTTTTTTGCTGGATGACGAAATTCCTCAATGTAGCAGTTACATTGATAAAATGCAAGAACAACTAAGACATTAAATTTCTTGCTTTTTAACTTCTGTAATTAATGTTTATTTGTTGAAGTGCCTAATAACAAAATACTGCAGTTTCTTACAAGTAATTCATATTTTTTAAATTTTTGTTAATGGGTGTTCCATGACAAATGCAAAAGTATGTCAGGGGTTCAACAATGACAAAAAGTTGGAAGAGCACTGATGTAAGTATAGGAATTTTGCTGCTTGGTGGGTATAGCATTTGAAATCAATATTATTCTGAGCCATACAACTTTCTGTTGAGAAAGAAACAAAACAGTTGATCTTGGTGAAAATTTCCATAAAAAGCTCACCACAAATGCAAGTTATAATCANTTGTCAAAAATTCAAAAGCAGGCCTTCAGATCAACATCCAGAAGAGCCTCTTATCAATTATCCTCCACATAAATTTTAAAGAAATGTGCCAAGTTGCCACAAGCCTACCAGCAGGCTATCTGCTCCAGAAACTTGTGCACATTATTGGTAGCATTGCTATAAAAAAACAAAATTTGCATTTGTCAAAACTTTTTTTAGTCAATCCCTTTACCACAAAATGGGTTTTCAAAAAACTGAATCTTGTTAGTTTGTACATGTCCATAGCTTACAGAGTAATAGTCTAAGCATGCTGACTTACATGGTAAATGTGATGATGGGTATTGCCTCACTATGTCTAACATCATCAACGCAAACAGTTATAACAACAGATATTGTAAGGTTACATGTGATGCATATGGCAGTCAGTCAGATTGATTCTCAATGAAAAACAAAGATATTGCTTCATGTTTTAAGCAGAGTGATTATAATGATATATACTAATAACTGGAAACAGTTATACGTTGTAAGCAGCAAAATGCAACACATCAAATGTTATAAAAGTTAGTAAAAATTACTTTTTTCACACCTAGGCCAAATATCAATTTGAATGAGTGTAAAGCTAATAAGAATATCAAGTTTGTTTATAATGCTAGTTACTTGACTTGCAAAAAACACTAGAAATTTTTCAATAAGATCTGGCAAAACTAATAACTCAAGTGCAAGTTTCTAAAGCTTTACAAGAAATCAAGAGAATTTTTTTTCTTATATATTAATTTGTTTTAAAATCCAGAGAACTTTCAATTAAAATGATAGGCTGCTGTATCTAAGGTATTAACAACAATTCTTGTACAAAATGTAACTACCAACCCCCACACAGTGCTAGTTTCAGACACCAAGCATACTGACTTAGTTCTATTCCAATCATACAGCTTCTCTTCATTATAAACTTGCCATTTGTGGTAATTTTAATCCATTTCATTTTCCACAACTATTTGCATTGCCCAAATTTTATTATCCACCCTTCCTTTACAACAGGGGTGGCCAACTTATCTTTGACCGGGATCAAGTAGAAAATTTCTTGATATAAAGTTACAAGTACAAAATGCCAAAGTTGAGTGCTGCATGTGGAAATACAGTGTACAGTACCATCGCCTTAGTAAGTGTTGTACAGATAGAAGGCTAAATGTCTGAATGATTATTGCCACACAATAATAGAATAACATATTACAATACCTTCACAGCATCTGCCCTGCTAGCCTATTGTCAGCCATCACAATAGGCAGCAAAGAATGTACGTGACCAACCAATTGTTGGATAATTTTTATGTACTTTCTGGAATATTGATTGAAAAATGTTCTTTTTAGGTATCTTCTCAATTCAATGCAAACTCAGGCGCGATCGACCAACTGACACTCAGCAATCAACCGGTCGATCACGATCTACCTGTTGGTCACCCCTGCTTTTCAAAATTGGTCCATGGCTCTGCTCAGTAACTTGGCTTGCATTCTATTATACCTCATCCAAACAAAAAGCAAAAGAGAATAGATGAAATTAGTAAAATTCCATGTTTAATGTTAGACAACATTGTTAAGAATAGTTATTTAAAAAAGAAAACATCCCACATCAGTATTGAGTCTTCTCTGAATACATAATTTTTCTCCATTACTGTTGTAGGTTATAATTCACCCATTCTTCTCAGGTGAAATGTTGCATGAACTGACAGACTGACTGATTAAAATAATGATAGTCTTAATAACTTCATTTCTCTTTAGGTTTTAATGAAATTGACCATATCTGCATCTGTGAGATTTTAGTCTTGTGTTATGCGTGTGGTATATTTGATTTATTAGCTGTGAAAATACAACCATTGTTGTTCATGCGGAATATCTAAAAAGTGGCACATGCACTGGGGAAATCAAGTTGTTATTCCATGACATTTTTTCCATGACTCCCAAGTTCCCAACAAAACTAACCCTATCCATTAGTGTTTTAAATACCAACACTAACCACACTGGCAGCTTAATCTTTAACAACTATTTTTTTCAAATTATTAAAGAGTGTTCACATATAGCTTTTCAAAATTTTTTGTTCGACAAACAGTTTAGCNTATGTTTCTGAACGATATATCAAAATGCTCCATTTGAACAAATTCGATANAATTTAGCTCAGGTTTTCTACAATTGTAACATTGATAAAACCNAATTTTTTATCGTTTTATTATACTAGGTCTATACAGTATGATTTGCATAATCTTCATAATATGAATATAGTTTTCACAAAACTTGAGCCTTTCATAAACATCAAAATCATATCTATTTCAAGTATGACAAACCAAAACCCGTGTCATTTTTTGTCATGAATCACAAATTTTCAAGCTACAAATGCTATTCTTTTGATTTATAGCTTTTAAGTTGTACTAAAAAGCTTTGAACAGACATGTACAAAATACAGCCCGTAAACCACATATGGCATGTTAGGCTCTTAATCCAAAGAATTTGCCTACACCTGGCAAAAAACTATACAATAAATGTTTTAAATTTTAACACATATAGTAGGCTTAATAACAAGAGCTTGTTTTATTAAGATTAATTTGGATCAGTTCAATTAGGGATGATTAATGTTTACGTTTCCGCTCCTGCTTGCACAAATGGGGTATGACCTCCTCTGCGGCCTGTGAGTATCGTGCAGAAGAACAGGCCATCAACCATGTTGACCTCAAATGTCCAATCCATTGACCTCCCCATGGCATGATGGTTCTGGACGATAAGACAATCAAGTGCCTGCTCAACACCTGTCCAAGATCTGGCACGGCTTTGCAGTGGATTAAGTAACAACTGGCCCAGTTAAACGAAGAAGATCAATATGTTTATTTAATAAAAGCTAGCAAAGAATGCTATTTCCTTTCAAGACAATTTCCACCCTTTTCAGGAAAATATGTACGCACTGGACTAGAAGTACAATAACAATAAACTTAACTGCGCCCTTCCACAAGGAACATCTATGAAACTGATTACAAACTGATCTCGTGATTGCATGTCGCGGGGTGGCATGATTTTGAAATCTTTTCACGTTCAAATATTGTATGAGCCATGAGCATAGCCTAATCAATCAAGTAGCCTACAAATGCATGGCACAAATGTTAGGCTATTGTTAAGCTAATAAGTAATAATCACATTTGACCTAACATTACAGTAACATTTACTTTAGTAAATGTTGTAAATAAATGATTTACATATTATTGTATCTCATTAAAAAACGTGAAATTTCCAAAACAAAAATGTTTTATTCCAAGCGACGCTGTTTTAGTTCATCACTTTTTGCTGTAAAAAGCTATGACTATTACCAGTCAACTGGCCATACAACAGCATACTTCAGGTCCAGCGCAGGTAGTAACACATATTTCCAACAAAACGGCGTTCAGTAACCAACAACAATCAGCTTAATCCGACGCTGTAGAGTAGGAAAATCTGCACCAACAAACGTAGAAAACCATCTCAGTTTTCTTTTCCTTGAACGAATAGGTCTTTGACAAAGTACCACAAATAGAAACAATTTGTGGCATTTTTTGCAACAAAATGTCAATCTGCTTCGAAAAATCAGTGGCCTATTCAATACGTGATGAATCTTCAATAACGCGACAGGAGAAGATCAGCAGGTACCAGAGGTGCAGGAGTCACTTTTTCAGACTCCCGATCCGCTCCTGCTAAAAAAAATTTTGATCCAGGTCCGGGTCCGCAAATTTTTCAAATTTGAGAAGCCGACTCCTGTTCAGACTCCGGTTATACTATCGATCCAAGGGAAATTTGTGACGAGTTTTAATGTCTGTTTTTTGTTTGTGCCTGTTTTATGTTTTATAGGTTTGAAGTCTTTCTAATTTTTGGGACACGTTCTGGCTTTTTTACGATAAAGGCAAGTTAGCAACCCTATCAAAGCAACAAACACTTTCAGTCTGTCACTGTCGCTCCGGCTTAAGGTTTAGATTTAGCTTAGGATTGAGTAGCTAAGGGTCAGCGGCGTCAGAGCCACCAACGTAGGGTTGTACCACCAGCATAGGTGGCCAGAGTCACTTTTTCAGACTCCGACTCCGCTCCTGATTCAAAATTTTGGAATCCGGGTCCGGCAATTTTTCAAATTTAAAGGCGGCTTCACACTGAACCGGTTTACATATCAGACCGTCAACGGTTAACGGTCGGTTTTGGGAACCGGATCACATGTTCCAGGAGGCTATCACACAGAATCCGGGCATCTTTTAGCGAACGACTTACCAAGTGTAGCAGGAATACTTCATCGTCCTGTTAAGTTGCACTGAACTGCTGTTGTATTTTTGTTGCATAAAATCTGCTATTTCGAGTAGGCAGGCTGTTCCATAAATACTACGTTTTTCGAGGAACTACAGGGTGACCCAAAAAGATGCGTACCCATATTTTGTTCGATAAAAAACCCATTTTTTAACGAATGTCTTTTCTGTTGCAGGACGTGNTGAGGTGAA
>JGI24159J19872_10000678_pt1 | contig 32722 bp, 19 predicted proteins | sample Ectturendosymbi4_FD_19872 | JGI IMG/M metagenome (IMG submission 19872) | reverse complement strand
CAATCAAGTGAAGTTATCCTTTTAAAGGCGGAGTAGGTCTCTTTCTGAAAGTCCTACACAGACCATTGAGAGCTCCCCTTGTTGCAAAACTGGCCCCCCCAAATGAAAATGTCTGGCTCCGCCCCTGGTCGGGAGCCACTTTGAGAAGGCCGCGTTTAGTGGAGGGCCATACCATCTAATGCAGTGTTTCTCGAGCTTGTTCGGTCCTTGATTCCCTTTGGTACTTTAACACAAACTGCGACCCCCTTCCTGATCCTTTTTCAATGTATATGATGTTATAACCATTATGATAACCACATGCAGGGCCGGATTTAACGAACGCAAGGCCCCCTAAACGCTTAGCGCAACTGTGTAGCGTTTCACAAGCCCTCGTTTCAACTTGCAGAAGCACCGGTCGAAAGCGTCAAAACTGATAGGATTTGGCAGCCTACACTTCAGAGGGAATCGGGGGTAATCATGTACGGCGGTTCGTATGCGGTTAATTTGTTCAAACGTGCAATGATTGATGAGATTGCAGTTCGCTCATGTCCGCTCCTTTGCGTGCAGAGGCAGTTTGCGGAACCTGCAAGCGGATTGTTCTACTGTTGGTCTTTGTTGCGTAATAATAACACGGCAATAAACCTTCACATGTTCACGTCAAGTTACGGTAGTAGGCGTTTTTCCGCATGTGACCAGGGCTCCCACTGAGGGATTTTTCCACCCAGAACTGCATTTTCAGTCCACGTGAATGCTTAGGTTTGATTATGAAACATCGTGATAGATCCGTTTTTTTTGAAGTGATAAATTCATTAGTAAGTTCAATGTGTTCAACAATATAAAGATCACTTTATATTACAGTGCTTGCATGCGCAAATCAGGCGAGAAAGTACGCATATCGGATGAAGCAGAACGTGTGCTATGGGTTTCATATCCTCAATCATTGTCGCGGTTATATATATAATGTTAGTGTCTAATGGCAGTTGAAGAAACTGGTGAAACAAGCAGTGGCGTAGCCAGCCTAAAATTTTGGGGTGACAAAAATATTTGTCTTTAGGCGAGCTACAATATTTTTGTTTGGGACGCTGCTTCTCAAAACCCAAAATGACTAGATATGCTAAATATTGGGGGGCTGGGCCCCCTGGCTACGCCTATGGAAACAAGAGTCAGGACTAATTGTTCAAATTTCGATGTTTCCATATGCATACAAATAAAACAAATTTCAGTTAAAGGAAGAAAGCATTGGGAATATATTTTATGTGGGATTTTAGATCCCGCTGCAGTTCAGGATTGCAAAAACTTCTTAGTTTAATAACCAATGTACTCTACTGTTAGTGAGAGATATCATCAACGGATTATGTTACCGGCGTTATGAAAAACGTATTGAGCAACAAAAAGGTCGTTCAAATGTTAATGTTTGCGTTGCAGAAGAAAATTTAGAAGAGGAACTATGATTGAAATCAGTATTGGATTATCGCTTCAATTCAAATAAGCACCCTCATATGTTTTTGTTCGTAACACAAGCTTTCTGGGTTTTTGTTGTACGAATACGTTTTTTTTGGTGTCCAATCTGGGAAATCACTGAACGGGAGCCCTGCATATGACTGTTGAACATTTACATTTTGGCACGTAGTGCAGCGAGTCAGTGATACTGCTGATAATAGCGGTAAGCCACATATAATTATATACTGTGTGAAAAAAGCATGAGTAAATCTGTAGCAGTGCTTCCACAAGTTTTAAAAATCCATTGTTAGGGTGAGACTGTGATCAACGTGCCCGAGTGAATAGCTTAATCAAACGACTCTTATGCATGCTTCTTTTCATACAGTATAAAAACACGTGGCTTGTTACGATACGTCTGTACAGATTGCAGACTTGTGGGAATATCGTTAAGGTTTAGTTCTGACTTCTAAGTGAACACTAAGTGCAAAGCTATATTTGCTTTGTTGAGTTTTCGTAATTTATCTGCTCAGTTTTTAAGCCTGCATGGTGTTCTAACTTTAGTTAGTTGTCCGATAGTCTTGTCAACATATATTTCTACTTCTCATTGTTTGAAATAGTTTTGCGAGGATGTCCAACTTTCTTGTTTTTTTACCGCTCATGTTGTTCTGGCCGTTGATTAATCTTAAATTATGACTTATTTGTAGAAAGTGCTCGAAAAAATGGATATTAGACAGTCTATGAAAAGAAAAAGCATTTCTAATAGCAGATGTGTTGAAAATATTTCAGACAAAAGATTGAGAATTGAGATTCAACCAGCAGAGGCTTATTGGGTAGAAAGGGAAAAGCGTTTTGTGAACGTCCATTTGCATTGCATCGTCAGCAACATACAAAGGATAAGAAAAATTCGACGTTGCCCCCAGGGAGAAATTTCTGTGGACGTCCATGGGTGCACTGATTTCTATCTAATTCTTGAGGCATAAAGCGTGGTGCTCTTTGGTTCAATTCTGTTGGTCACTCGAAAACGATAAATACCAAAGTTGGAAGTTTCCTTAACCCATATAGGCTACTAAACGTAGCAATCAAACAGCTCTACAATTTTGACGCGTGGTGAACAAACTAAAAACATAAAAAAGTAAAGGAATGTTTTTGTATTCAAGCGCGAGGCCCCGGGCATTTGCCCGGTTTGCCCAATGGTTAATCCGGCCCTGACCCAGGGGCGTAACGAGGGGGCAATGGAGGCACAATTCCCCGGGCGCCAATGCACTATGGGGGCGCTGAATCACTGCAGGGGCGCCGAATTACTGCTGGAGGCGCCGAAAAGTCCCGACATTGTACTTTCTTCAATACAGTAAATTTGCCTTCGAAAGAACTCAGATTTGACCATAGGGGCGCAAAACTTCGACCATGGGGACGCCGGTTCGACCAGGGGAGCGCCGAATTTGTTTTTTGCCCCGGGCGCCATATAACCTCGTTACGCCCCTGCCCTGACCACATGCATTTCATAACATTTAAATTTCAAACGGCAATTGAAGTTCACAAACACTCATCCACGAATTTCGAAGTTGGCCATACGGTTGCGAAGTCAAAGGTCGCATTGAAAAGGTTCATGTTCTTATGTGAACTAGAGCTGAAAAAACACTCTCGCAGAGATATATTGTGGCAGCGGAAGCAATATTCGAAAAGCCAAATCAGACAATTGTGGACAGTGTTCTCTCTGAGAAAAATTTACACTGAGCAAACGTTGGTTTTAGTGCGCATGCAATTGCACAACCTTGTAGACACACAACTAGTGAAGCGTTTCAAGCAGTAAAAGCGCTATGCGATATATATATACAATATTTAATTTGGAATGTTGCAAGTGCGTTAGAATGAGATTTCACTGCGCAAATGGTCGGCGGTACTGCTCAGTTGCGCACGTTAGAGGGAACATAGTTGTGGGTATGATTCACACACAGCTTATCAGAACCGAGAAAGGGGCATTTCCTGAAAAATATCACGTGCTCATGAACTATTCCGAAGATCACGAAATTAGTCTTTTCATCGAGAATATTGGCTATAACTAGAGAGGTAGAGAACGAATTTCGTACAAATTCTTCCTCCTAAGCTCAGAGAAATATCGTTGGAACTCAATTTCATGGGATTAAAGTTGGTTTATTGTAGATATTTTCAAACTCTCATTAAGTTCTTTAATATTTTCAACATTACTTGGCAATTTCTCAAACATAGCAACGTTTCAATCCTGGCATCACTTTATGACACCAGTTTTGCAACTTCGAATGAAATGCTTGCAGTTTCGTCGCGAAACTGGATGGTGCTTGTAACCTTTCCTTGAGACTTTTCAACCAAACCTTGTCACTAATGTAAGATGAGAACTCGTTTGCTTCCAGTTCTGAGAATAACTTTATTTCGTCCTCAATCGAAAAAACTCGGTTTGAACGTTTCCTTTCGATGGCGAGCGTACAGAAGTGTGGAATAGAAGTTCGTGTGCCGAATTCATGTCTTTGCACAGTTATTTAAACAGGCAGGTGTTAAGGCTTCCAGATTTAATGATTTGATACACTCGGTAATTTTTATCGTGTGAAGTCCAACACATTTTTCAGAGGAGTAGGTAAAGTTCTCCTGTGAGGCGCATATCTGTGAATGACACAGGTGTTTACTTTTGCTTTAGAAGCAAATTTTTGAACTTTTTTCTAAAAATCTGAACGTGATTCCATCGCTGAAGCAGCTCTGTCAGTACAAACCACACAAATATATTTCCACTGCAACTGCAGAAACAAAAAAGTTTTATCTTCTACGAAACATCTAAACTTGTTGTTGTAGCTTGCAGTTCTTTACAAAACAGGAACTCCTCTTCAATGTCTCCTGAAAGAATATATCTTACGAAAGCAAGCAATTGAGCACACCAAGTAACATCTGTTGACAAATCCACTGGAATAGAAAACACTGGAGTAGGAGATGCTTTCATTCCATTTATCACCTGTTCTTTCACATCTTAAGGCATATCTGAGATTCGCCACTGAAAGTATCACTGGACAGAGAAATTCGTCTTGGTTTTGCAACACTAGCTTCTTCAAGAAAGAGTTCTACTATTTTCAACAAACAGGTTTCAGCAAATAATTTTTTAAAATGGCGTTTCTCCAATCGTGTGAGTTTTTTTTGTTTGGCAATTGCAAGTGCGACGTCATATGCTACCTGTGTTCTTGATGAAAACCAGCGGCAAGACTGCTGGCTGCAACTTCACAATAACAACCTGCTGGTATCAAAGATTACAACTGTTTTGAAACAAGAACGACCAAATGCGTCAACTGACACAAGCAATATACCGCTTGTGGTTTACTTCATCTCGGATGTCGACAATAGACGTGCAGGATTGTGGATGATAAAACTAACGGATTCATGTACAACGGTGGTCTGACGACGGAAAGATGTATCTGCTCTTCAGGTTGCGAGTTGGGATGCATACATTGCCAATTATATTTTGCAACAGTATTGTGCTATTTGAATTGGTAGCTCGGATGCTACAAATTGCACGTTGTAACTTACGGTATACGCAACAAACAAGCTGCTACGAGAAGCAAATTCATTGCGATGACCAGATTTTACGATTTGAACTGAAGTGTTAAAAGAAAATGACAAGTTGAACATATCGTTACATTGAAATCTTGGCGTACTCTAAAGAAACTTCGCGATCTCAGATTAAGAAACGCTTCTCTAGTAGAAATAGAAGCGAAGTTGGAGGAAATTTCAGACTTGATCATTTTTGCTGAATGCTTCCGCGGGCTACCTGAAAACGCTGTGGCGGGCCACATGCGCCCCGCGGGACGCTAATTGCCCACCCCTGCTTTAGTTTATAATTTTAACTACAGTGTTTGGATGAATACATTTTGCCATACAATTTGTTGCATATAGGTGCAGTTGAACATACAACATTGTGAGACTCACGGCATAGTCATAATATAGATAATATGACCTACGTAAATATGCAATTGTGCAACTCCTCACTTCATATACACGGACAACGCAGAGGAGTTTTGAATTACTGCCAGGGGCGTAACGAGGTTAGATGGCGCCCAGGGCAAGATGCAAGTTTGGCGCCCCCATATTCGAACCTGAGGTCTTTCGGAAGCAAATGTACTATATTGAAGAATGTACGTGTGACATTGTTGGGATTTTTTGGCGTTCACGCAATCATTCGGCGGCCCCGCAGTATTTCAGCGCCCCCACAGTGATTCGGCGCCCGGGGTAATCGTGCCCCCTTGCCCCTTCGTTACGCCCTTGCTGATTGAACCATAATGCAGCGTGTGAAAATCTACACATATTTACGTTAGCAAACAACTTATCGCTATACGACAAAAATGCATTGAACGTGCTCGATTAGCTCAAAGAATCATGACCTACGTAACTATGCAACTCCTCACTTCATATATATGGACAAGACGACGCAGAGGAGTATTGAATTCCTGTTAGGGGCGCAAAGAAGTTAGATGGCGCCCGGGGCAAGAAGCAAGTTTGGCGCTCCTATGTTCGATCCTGAGGTCTTTCTGAAGCAAATGTAATGTACTGAAGTACGTGTGACATTGTTAGAATTTTTCGGCGTCCCGCAGTCATTGGGCGCCCTCATAGTGATTCGGCGCCCGGGTAATTGTGCCCCTTGCCCCTCGTCGTTACGCCCCTGATTACTGCGCGCAGCGACGCCCTCAACAAATCATGGTACACAGCTCTAACCAGAGACATACGGGAACCTTGGCCTAAAGGCGGGGCAAAATTTTCAATTCGCCCGAATTTTTGCGCCACTTTAAGGAAAACGAATGGGAGAATTTTGCAGGGCGATGGTTCTGTTTCAAAAACTTGCCCAAAAATATCAGGAAGTTTTTCCTGCATTTTTTTAATCTTGTCCGAATCTTCGTAGGTCAAATAGCTTTGACGCAGAAACTTTGGTAAAATACTAGCTGTCTACAGCTTAGTGGATTGAATAATTGGTTTTACGTGGTCACAACAATTTTTGCTCAACACTTGAATATGTGCAGTCCAAAATTGGTGGAATGACGGCGCCTTTTACCCTCGCCTGGCGAGGTGTCTGGCAACAGTTAGTGATGGCAGTATGGTTTTGAACCTTTTGTTGCAATTGCAAACCCGTAGACAACTCACACTGGCCATGAAAAGACAAATTTGGCATGGTTAGCAAAATCTGCAACCGACAGAAAAATGCTTAGTTTGGTGGTTGTTAGATCATTCCGCTTGCATCATATAACTTTGAGCAAAAAAGTAATCTTCTGATGGATTTTTAACTTTTTTACCGGTGACCGTGGTGTTGGCGAAGGTTCGTGGTTTGAAATTGGTGATAGGCTGATTCTCCTCTGTGTTTTCTGGCCTGGCTGGATAGAAGCAGATCCATCGCCAGATCAACAGCTTTGGGGGTGGCTTTGAGCTTATTCTGGCACTTCGTAATAGTATACACTGAGTTGAAAAATGACTTCATTGGGAGACTAGAGCTTGACTTTGGAGGTATTGATCGCGAGTTTGGGGGGCTCTGCCCGCTTGCTTCCACTTCTGTTAAAAAGTGTCACAACTGTTTTTAGTAACCTGGTCTAGTGGGATCGATGTTTTTTTCTTCACATCAGCAACCCAGTGTAAAAAAATTTGAAACGGTATTTGAAGACTTGATTGAAATTCTACCTTTATAAGCAGCGTTAAATGTATTTTAGGGCAAAATGCTTTAAGGCCCAGTGTAAATCTATCACGCGATTATAAGATCGTTTTTTACGATAGTCAGCAAAGCCACCTAAAATTGGAGTAGTGACCTGGCAAATGCCTTTCATTCACGTGTTGTTTTTGGATTGTCGCTTCAGCAATAAATAAGTCTTTCATGTACATGTAAATGCTCAAGCTTGGCTTGGAAACATGATCGTCATTTAGCTTTTTGAGTCCTATCGTGGGTCATGAGTTGTCACTTCCATGTCTAAGAAGAACCGCTCTGTTCCTAACCAGGTCGGGAATGCGTTTCAGACACTGTTCTTCACTGATTTCGCTAGAGATAGCCAAAACAGTGGCAAACGCTTGCGCGCAGCATGCTTTTATAGCTTTTAAATACATTTTGTAAATATACGAGATCTGTGTAGCTTGTGAAAAACGAAGCCCACTGTTTGGGACCCGTTTCAAACGTTTTCTGAATTAATGATATAAAGCGCTTTCAAACTGTGGTTATTCCCTGAAAAATCGCATAGTTCGACCAACAAAAATAGCCACTTTTTGATCTACAAAACATGACCTCTTTTGTGTGACACACAACGATTGTCGCAGACAACCTTCGGTATATAAGCAAGTGAAGACATTTTTGGCGACCCAATTTGACTGCCCCCCCCAAATGCCTGGTCTGGATCCGCCACTGAGGTAAATCATCTGCAAGGACAAAGCGTGATTAGTGTTGCCCTCAAAACACCTCTAGAACTAAAATTGGGAAACTGTATATACAAAACATCACTTCTCCATCGACCCGATCACTATATTGGTTTCACACCAAGCTGTCCCCCACATTTTACAACAAAATTGTGCCCATGGTGCTGTGCAAATGAACCACACGCCACACAACGCATTTTTGTAGGTTTCCGTATGTATTATTTGTCTTGGTGGAAGCAAAAAAATGAAAACAACCGTTTTTGACAGGGTTACTACGAAGGACATTGTTGTATATTGACTAAATCAACCAAACAACACTGAACGATTACTGGCTGGGCAACATACCAGCCTTACTGGTTGCGCAACACACCAGCATTGCTGGCTGCGCAACACACCAGCATTGCTGGTTGGGCAACATACCAGTATTACTGGCTACACAACACACCAGTATTACTGTTGGCGCAACACACCAGCATTGCTGGTCAGTGTCGTAGCCAGCCCAAAAATTTTGGGGGGGCAAAATGTATGATTTTAGACGAATAACACTATTTTGTTTGGAAAAACGCCTCTCAAAGCGCAAAATTACTATATTTTCCAAAAATTTGCGGGGGACCATGGCCCCTTTGGCCCCCCCTGGCTACGCCTGTGTTGCTGGCTGGGCAACGCACCAGTATTTGCTGGTTGCGCAACGCACCAGTATTTGCTGGTTGCGCAACGCACTAGTCCAACAAACACATAAAAAACAAATATGTTTCGCCCCAACTATGTCAACCCGGAAGGACAATTAAATTATTATTATCGACGAAATTGATCCAGAAACTTGAGAGACAGTTCCATCCATAGCAGCAGAACCAAAGCAGTGATCATGCAGCTGTCTCGAGTTTGCAGCATTGTTTGTTTGCTCAAAACTGAAGAACCATAATTCTCGGCTGCGCTGACAAATTTATCCTGAAGCAAAACACTGGCTTTTTCCACAGACATGAGACTTGCATCGATGGATGGTCGACCAGTTGCAGCGTTCATTGCCGGATTTTTTAAAAATTTGGCTTGAATTTGGAGTCCAGAGTTCGGGCTTCGGCCTCGTCACACAGACACCTCGTGACCTGGAGCAGAAAAAAACTCGTGGCTCCCTTCACGTCGCACGTTCTCGAAGCGAGAAGTTCGAGAACTCTGGAGTGCAATAAGGTCGTGACCTTCATTCGCGCTTGAGCGCGTCGACGACATCACAGAATCGAATCAAATGAGCAGCGAGTACTTCAAGGAGCCGAGCTGAGTTTCGAGTCGCCTAAACTCGGCCGACCACTCGTTGCGCTCTTCGAGTAAGGTTTCCGAGTTGACCGCGTCCTGTTGAGTTGCTTTCTCGTTGTAAAGTCTAAAAACAACACGTGTGTAAACAACACGTGTNTAAACAACACGTGTATAAACAACACGTGTATAAACAACACGCGTGTAAACAACACGCGTGTAAACAACACGCGTGTAAACAACACGCGTGTAAACAACACGCGTGTAAACAACACGCGTGTAAACAACACACGTGTAAACACGTGTGTAAACAACACCTGTTGAAACAACACACCTCAAAACAACTCATGTTGAAGCAACACGTTAGGTAACCAACACACTGTTCTTGGGGTAGATAGACCGGCTGTGGGAAACAAATCGATCTTTAGCAAAAGAAGATTATCTTTAGTGGCGAACGAATCACTACGGTGCCAAAGACAGGGGTTACAAAGCTTGACCCACACCAGGCCATTTGGGGCCGTTTGGCACCACACACATGCTCATTCGGTTTTACGTTTTGGAGAACATGTTTTCAAGTGTAGCATGTGCACATGAAACATTAAAAAACTCAGTCGAGTTTTCGTCTTTTTCCCGAAACTTAAACTGAGTACAGCTGTGAGCCCGACGCTTGCCACTGGCTCAGACATCCGGTCAACAGCGAGAAAAGTTCAGCGACCCTCACAATGGGGCGCAGTGCCAGTGTACGGGGGGTTTCGGCGGATCGAAGCGACACCATAAGGGCATCATCTGCTCCAGATCCGTCTTTCCACGATCTTGGCTTCAATGCCGTTTGTTTCCAAGTACGTTTACAGAGCGAGAGGTATTGTGGGAGGGACTCAGGCAAATACGTTTTGTTTTGACACCTTCCCGAAGTTTTTGAATAAAAATCCAAAACACGCGCATTCGTATTTATTTGATACGAAAAAAACTGATTCGAGACCGGCTGAAAGCGCACACGCATTGTGACGTACAACAAACGACGCACGACTCACATGGCGAGCAGGTAAACGACGTCTCGCGCTCTCTCGGCGTCCTGCGTTGTTTCGAATCCCGACCTCGCCCTCTTCAGCAAAGCGATGCCATCATCTATGGCTGAAAAGAACATGAGGTTGGAAACTTTCTCAACAGAAACAGGGTATTTTTTCATATTAGGTGGAAATTCCTTGTTCGCTTAACCCGCATATGTGCACTTGGCTGCTGCACGTCACATTGTGTCGATTTTCTATTTCATTGTTACGTCACAGAGCAACCTGCATCACGCGCGACACGGCAAACAAAAGATAATCGCTGAAATGACACGCAGTCGTTTCGCTTCACCTCGCAGCATATTCAGGAGACCGACCATCTTTGAGGAGATAAATAAACTTGTTTTCGTTAAAAAATGAAAAGTGAAAAGAAATAAAAATACTTATTTTCGTTAAAAAATGAAAAGACATAAAAAACTTACATTCGTTAAAACATGAGAAGTTAAAAGAAAAAAAGTTAGTTCTTTCTGTTGAAAAACGCAGCGCCGAGGAAGCAAGATCGACAACGGGATCAGGGGCGTCCAAACCACCGCCTTTGTGCGAAAACAATCGCACGTGGCAAGCAATCCCTTGTGACGTCACAACCGCGGCTACCAACCAATCATAACATGCGGGCGATCGAGTTCTGTCAACGACGGTTGTCGAACGCTATTATTGTGTCAAGCGCTTATTCGACACTTGCTACGATTTCAGATCTTCCCTGGCGGGGTTGGGGCTGCATAGGGGTAGACAGGGGGGCTAGGGGTTCATGATCCCCCAAAAAATTTTCAAATATCTAGTCATTTTGTCCTTTGGGAGGCGATATTCCAAACAAAATACTGTTGCTAGCCAAAAATACAAAGTTTTGTCCCCCCCAAATTTTTGGGCTGACTACGCCACTGGGGGGTTGCGATCGCTCAGCGACAATGAACTTACTGCGGTCGGACGCGGAAGGACACTTGAGCAGAACGCGCGCGTAGACCAGATGGAGCTTGCTTCTGGTGTGTAGGTCAGAATTGGCCAGGCACTCGAACGCAGCGGCTTGGAGGGTGCTGCGCGCCAGTGCCGGCGAATTGGAATGGAGCTGGAAAGGAAAGGAATGTTGCGGGGGGTAGGGTTTCATTCGTTGGGGGTAGGTTTTCATTTGGACGCTCGAAATAACTGTCGAGCGTTGAATTTGCGATGACGCAACTTTGTGGTAATTGGCGACGGTCGCGGTAAAATGAAAAGCGAAGACAATTGATCACGTCACGAAGAGAACGACAATTGATCACGTCAGGATGACACAGACTGTTAATCACGTCAGTTTTACTGATGTCTGTTCGAGATCAACGAGAATAGGAGAAAAAACGTCTTTACACAAACTGTCCGAGTGTCCGATCATAAAAGGCTTTCGCTGTACTTTTGCGGTCAACATCAGACAAAAACATCAACAGGTTAGCAGATTTTCTTCTGAAACTGTCTTGTTTCTGAAAGATTTACTGAGTTTTTTCCTCGTGGCGACGACAATCGTTTCAAAATTGTCTGCGACCGTCATCGTTCGATTCATCCCTTCGGAATGAATGTTTGTTAAAAATGAATGCAACTGCAAGCAGGTTTAAAGTTTTAAATCGATGCCAAATGAGGGGGGTCTTAAGAAAACCAGCTCTACCGTCGCCAGTGTAAACATTCAGGCTGGATCTCTTATCAAAAATCTGTTTAGCACAAGTGTTTAGGCGGCAATCTATCAAGAAAGGAATCCAAGGTTTAATGTGACTGTATGCAGAAAAAAAAAAACTCGTCATTTTTTCGCCAATTCAAAACGGGCTCTTGACCTTCTCTCGCGATAAATGCAAAATCGCGCCGAAACTGGGCGGGTTGGGCATATTACGCAAAGCAGGCGTTCACCAAGATTGTATGGCGTGTTTATTCTGTTACCTTGCGTGGTAATATTATAACTGAAAAGCGTTATAAAAACAGAAAAAAGGCGAGAAAATTTGCAAACTCACCTGTATTTGCGCTATTTTCATCAGAGCTTCAACGGCTTTTTGGTGAAAACGGTGTTTGCAAGCAACGGAGACCGCATCCAATAGATATCGTAGACTGGATGCGAGGGCCGATTTATTGCACGCTAGAATGTCGGCCATCAGTAGGTAAGCCTGGTCAGAGCCGGATAGTTAAAACAGAACCGCAATAAACAGCGCAAGCGTTGTCATGGCACTACTTTAAAACGCCCGTAGAGGAGGCATCGTCCAAAATAGCTATCCTCAAGCCAGTGATCCCAGCCTTTTCGAAACCGCGGTCTGGTGAACGCTTGACAATTTTGCTATGCAGCCCGGGGACTACTCTGTGATGACTGATATTTTTCAACAGCTGAAATGAAGTTGCCAGTTTTGGAATCATCAGGTAAAGTTGCTGCCTGTTCAACGCTCTCACTCTGCGCACGCAATAGTGTTACCATGGGAAGTATCGTCCAATCACATGCCCTGAAAGCGAGTGATGTCATCACCAGTGCACATTTTGTGATTTCGCGACCCGGTACCGGCCCGAGGGGTTAGGGACCGCTGCTGCAAACATATGTGAAGATATCTTGCAAAGTGTTCATTCTTGCTCGATGGTTGCATAGATAATCAACTAGCAAAAACATACACCGATAACGATGGCATGCGATTTGAGCAATTCGAAATAAAACAGCTTGGTCTTTCTTCTGCTGAAGGACTTGTTGAAACTTTCTACGATAAGTGCTTGAGAATAAATGGAAGCAAAACGTAGCACACAATTTTATTGTTAATGGGGGAAGATTTGCTGTAAGTTTAATTTTTTTCAAAATGTTAAGGATCGCTTCGTTGCCACTAGAACGCTTTTTGAATGTTCGCCCATTCTCAACTTGCTGGTTCTTGAGTACATGCCACAGACTTCAGTGACAAACGCAGAAGTACCTCTCAGGTGTACTTTTCTTAGCATTTGATGCTTTTATGCTGTCAGAAAAAGAAAAGATAATTTTTTTTGCGTTGAGACCCGTATNANTTACGCAGATACATCAGAATGTGTGTTTTTGTTCTCGCTAAAGCTCTAGCAAAATGCTGTACTCAGTAAAATACGTTGCATCTACGTACTCAACAACTCTCTGAACCTTTTAAATATTAAGTTGAAGCTTCTGACATGTACTTGCAGATTGTAATGTCAAATAGCGCAGCTACGTTAAGTTTTCTAGTGGATTCGAACCTTCACTGCTCATGATTTAAGTCCTCAGTCAAACTCTGTTGGCCATTGTTTGTGGGCATCAGCCCACGCAACTACTGTCATACAACCTACTCTGCTTCAGTGTTGCAGTATACAAAACTGTTTGTGCAGCTGGTCAGGCACGACACACATACGATGTAACTCGCGGATAATGAAGAAACTCACATATAGTCTCCCAACAGTGAGCCAAAAACACATTGCACACCGTCTTATCTAATGTAAAAACGCGCAACAGATTCGAGTATTATCTAAAATTTCCTGTCTCTGCTAAACTCTGAAATAAGTACCATAAATTCAGTGACTTCCGAGGATAATTTTTTTTAGGACTTTGAATGACTGTACGAAGCCTGAGTTAATTTCTATTGAAAAAAAATAAGCATGCAATAAATTGCACACGGGAAACTGAAATGAAATCACCAGTTTGAACCATCAGATCAGGCCCTCCAGCATAAGAAAGACCACGTTGGTGTATTTTCGAATTGTTTCATGGGGGCGTCTACTCGCCGATGATCGCCAAACCCACCTTGCACCGCAATTCGGGGTTCAACTTGTCCGGGTCGTCTTTCTCGTCGGAACGTTTCGCGTTGAGGAGTTGCGTCAGCGCACAATGAGCTCTCGTGTTCTCGTCGCGCGACAGAAGACGACGGGCGATGCTGGAAGGGGAGGGGGGGGATGAAACGCATGAGTATAACTATGATTCGGGGGGCAGCACGATATTAAACTAAATAACCCCGGGGACTTACTTCGTAACTTTAAGGCGAAACTTTGTGCGTTTATCTGTCGATGAAAAGCATAAAAAAAGCGCTGAAAAAGAGTTTTTCGACGTAAATTCCGGCGGGTCGAGTGAACGCTCTGCCCGCGCTCATCGTCGCAGTAATTTGCTGAAACTTACCTTCCCGTTATAAGACCACGCTCACGAACCGACGGCACCATGACAACGGCGACACCATTACAACGGCTGCACCATGACAACGGCTGCACCATGACAACGGCTGCACCACGACAACGGCTGCACCACGACAACGGCTGCACCACGACAACGGCGGCACCATGGCAACGGGCGACATCATGGAAACAACGGCACCATGGCAACGGGCGACATCATGGAAACAACGGCACCATGACAACATCATATTGCAATTAATACGCGCTCGTTGACAATTAACTCTTTCACCCACCAGAGCTGCGCCTGTTGATGGTCGCAAGCTTCAATCACTTGTTCCGCCGCGATCGCGTCCTGGTGTTTCAGAAGACGAAGGGCGCTCTTGTGTTGAATCAGGGATTCGCTTTTTCGCCAGAACTGGAAAGAAAAGTTTACTGTGAACAAGTCTTTGTTTAATGCCAATGGTGAATTTTCCCATAGGGCTTAGCCCTTCCGGGATGAACTGAGCAAAATTTCTTCTTTAAATCGTCAAAGGAAACACGAACCAACTCCATTATTTTCGTAACTGAAAAGAGACGGTACGTGGTCGCTAATAATAAGTTCAAACTTCGACCTTACCTTGGAGTGCGCGGAATTGGGAGGGAATCGCAATTTGGCGTGGCTGAGCAGAGAAGTGGACGCTGCGAGGTGGCCGTCCTGGTAAGAAGAGTTTTTGTTAAGTCGCAATGCATTATGATGCAAGAATGGTTGTGACCAAGTCCTAGAGATTACAATGCAAGACGAGCTGTTGACAAGACACATCCATTGCGACCCGATTTAAATTCGACTTTTTAAGGACGGCCAGCCAAGATTCGTCTGTTTATTGGAGTGTTTTGTTTTCACTGAGACGTTTCGATCGTTTGTCTCGTAGCAGTATTCCCTCGCCTTCCTTTTCGGACATTATGACCGAATTGACTTAATTTGGTTCGGTCAATAAAAAAAATCGGTCGGTCTAAGACCGAAAAGAAACTCTGGATTGGCGTCAACGCTGCGCAGATGGAAACAGCGAAGCAGCAAAGTTTGAGCCACGGGCCTGGACGAAAAGGCAAAGTTTCTCGAATTCTCGACAAGTTAAGCTTTGTCTCAGGCAGGCACAGTAAGAAGCACAACAAGCAACGGCTGAACGTCGAATCGTTCAGCATGTGTACATTTACGACGACGTCTGTTTCTAAGAATACTTGCGATACTTCAGTGCGTCTGGAAACGGAACCTAAACGGGCAGTTAAGCGCCAAAAGCCGAAACGAACTACTTCCGCTTGGCGAAGTCGGCACCACTTAGTCTTTGAAAAATCGCACTGGCCAAGTGACGTTACTGCGACGCACGCGGCAACCGCGTGACAATAACTACCGGGGAGGAAAGAACCGTTGCCAGAAAGTCTTCAATAGGGGGCTTTACATTTGTGCAGAGGGGCTTAACTTCTGAAAATTATATAAAAACTTCACTGATTTATAGTGTATCGCGTTTTGGCGGGGCTTGTAAGCCCGCCATAGCCACCCGTGGCAACAGGAGTGCCGGGATGGAAAGAAGCAAGACTCAACCGCCGAAGCGTTCAAAACGGCCCGAGGTTGAGTTCATTATAATGTAATAAAGAGCTTGTATAGAAGGAGCAAAAGTTACTCAAGGTTCAACAGTGGGCACTGTCGAACTTGTTGGACGGACAGGTAATGTACTTGCAGCAGATTGGGAGAGAGCGCAATTGCTATGCGAAAAACTGCAGTATGCGTGATTTTCATAGTTGACCAATCGTTAAATGGCAAATATATAGCCAAGACTAACTAATGAAACAGGTGATGGCTCGGTGATAATTAAATAGCTAGCCGGCTATTCAATCGCTTTCACATATTCAGCATGTAAATACTCAACATATTATTAACCAATAGTTGAACAGTAGTTAAAATAAATTAGTACTTCAACAATTAACCAGATAGTTAACCAACAGTCAATCAAAAGTGCAGAGGAAAAACGAAGTTCGAGAAACGTGTTGGAGGGGGGTGCCTCAGTTCTGCGGTTGCTAAGGCAGTTGCTGAGCAGCACTGACGTCAGTGAGCGTAAGCAATACCTCATGCAAAGACACGCATCAACGAGTACGGAGCAATTAAGGAATTGCACTAAACTCGGAACGCTTCCTTCAATGAATTGCTTCACAAAGACCAAGCTGGCCCAGCTCTCCACTGATCGTGACCTTTCACCTCTCACCTCGTCCAGGATCTCCACGAGATGGGAGAGCGCCAGGGCGACATCTTCCGGAAAGTAGTGAGAGATGAAAATTCGCGAAGACTTTTTGTCGACCGCCGTTTGAGTGGCCAGGGCCATCTGACTGTAGAGCAGTGCCATGTGTCTGCGTCGAAAGAAAAGGGCGAGCGTCAGTGAGGAGGAGGGATATCCGGAAACGACTATTGGGAGTTGAGAGCACAGGATGCGTTCACATCCTGGCGAAGACATTCGGCTGAATTGCTCAGTTGGGAGAAGATTAACTTAATTACAGTCTCACAGAAGCAAAAACGTCCGATGACAGCTTTGTTTCCGAAAATGTGTTATAACAACGGTACAACGCTCGAAGGAAGACCATCAAAACAACATTTTTCTTTCTTAAATAAACAGAACTTCAGAAATTTTCAAGCAGATCTGAAACCACACTGATCCTTATATGATCTGAACCAACTGAGCGAAACAAAAATGGATTTGAGACTTTGTTCCAAGTACTGCTGGTGAAAACGTTGAGAACGATCCGATAGTTGGGTCAGGCGCGTAGTCACGGGGAGAATTCGGGGACAGTGCCCCCAAATTTTGTTGTGCCCAGAAAATAAATTATTTTAAAAAATAAATAAAAACAAAAACCTTGCTACCCTAAATTGTATTATTCACCCCTATACCTCAAAACCTGGCTATAGGCCTGAGTTGGACCGCAGTTATCTTCGTCAGGGCAAAAAATGGAAATGGCCCGTGCGTTCGAGCCAGTGACGTAACCAGCACAAGCTTTTGAGGGGGGGGCAAATAATTTGAGTTTAAACGAGCAGTAGTATTTTTGTTTGTGACGCCGCTTCTTAAAGCACAAAATGACTGAATATGCTAAAAATTGGGGAGGCATGGACCCCTGCCTATGGTTCGAACCAAGTTGTGTTTGGGTTCTGTAAACATTTGCGTTCCGGAAGCATTTTGCGAATAGCTGTACACAGAAAATTTCAGTGTAAAAGCGTGAACAAAAATTTAAATATAACCAGGGTTTTTTAAGGCGTTTTAGGGACCCGATTCGGGTCCATAGAATTTCAAATCTTGTCCCTAGAATCAAGAGAAAATTATCATCGGGTCCCTACAGTCAGAGAAAATCGGGTCCCTAGAATCAGAGAAAATTATCATCAGATCCCTAGAATATGAGAAAATCGAGCCCTAGAAACAAAGAAATCGGGTCCCTACAGATCCATACCGGGTACCTAATATTTTCCTTAAAAAACCCCTGATATAACATTTAGAATTTACTGTTTTTTGAAGTTTTCTACAAACCGAATTTTTCAACCTTAAAAAAGCTTCGTTAAATTTTTGGTTGAATTTTCATCACAAAAATTAGATGTACTTTTTCTTCACTTTTTTCACTTAGACTTCTTTCAATAAACAAAACGTATGTTCAAGTTTCTATTAAACAAAACTAAGATTTCATCGAAAAAAATCCAGCAAAAATTCCTGAACTTTGCTACAAGCCCTACCTTTTTCCATACATTCTCCACAACGAGGCTCTGTGCGCGTAGCTGGAAGACATGACGTAACTGCACGGTTGGGTGCACTGCAGCGCGTCAGCTGCGGCCAGAGTGCGGAATATCTTGCTGGGAGTTTCCCCTTGCACGGCCTGCTCCTTCATGTGTGAGTGGATCGCGTTGAATGCGAGGTCCTGGTAATGGAGTAAGAACAAGTTGGAAGGAGCCCGGGATGCTATGTTTTACACGTTTGAGTGTGGTTGCTAACACGCTTGAGTGTGGTTGCTAACATGCTTGAGTGTGGTTGCTGGCACATTTGAGTGTTGTTGCTAACACGCTTGAGTGCTGTTGCTAACACACTTGAGTGTAGTTACTAACACGCTTGAGTGTTGTTGCTAACACGCTTGAGTGTGGTTGCTGACACACTTGAGTGTTGTTGCTAACACGCTTGAGTGTTGTTGCTAACACGCTTGAGTGTTGTTGCTAACACGCTTGAGTGTTGTTGCTAACACGCTTGAGTGTGTTTGCTAACACGCTTGAGTGTGGTTGCTAACACGCTTGAATGTGGTTGCTAACACGCTTGAGTGTGGTTGTTGACACATTTGAGTGTAGTTACTAACACACTTGAGTGTTGTTGCTAACACATTTGAGTGTGTGGTTGCTAACACGCTTGAGTGTAGTTACTAACACACTTGAGTGTTGTTGCTAACACATTTGAGTGTGTGGTTGCTAACACGCTTGAGTGTGGTTGCTAACACGCTTGAGTGTAGTTACTAACACGCTTGAGTGAAGTTGCTAACACGCTTGAGTGTTGTTGCTAACACGCTTGACTGTTGTTGCTAACACGCTTGACTGTTGTTGCTAACACACTTGAGTGTAGTTACTAACACGCTTGAGTGTAGTTACTAACACGCTTGAGTGTTGTTGCTAACACGCTTGAGTGTGGTTGCTAACACACTTGAGTGTAGTTACTAACATACTTGATTAGACCAGTGGTTCTTATCCGGGGAGGCACGCCTCTCCAGGGGGGCACGAGCTCTTTCGCGCTTTACAACACAATTTTTAAAGTTAGGGAGTCTTGAAACAAAGGACAATTACTTAAAGAAAGCGTGGTAGAGAAAAGGTAAAGAACCGTTGATTTAGACACTACGTGGCAGTTTAAGAGTACATAATTCCGGAAGAAAATAAAAAGCTCCTCAAGCGACGTAACCTCGTCAGCTATGTTCAATGGGAGCGTATGGTCTCATTGAACACTGAAGTTTGCGAGTGGCTGCTGCATCTGGAAAGCGATTTCCACTTCCACAACATCGTAGCACCAGGGGTCAAAACAACCGAAATCAGTTCTTACCGTTAACTTCTGCTTCTTTCCTGGCTTGATAATTCCTTCTGCCAGCCTCAGGTCGCTGGACTTGCTTTCAAGATGGTTCAGAATAGACTGTAAGCGATTCAAACGGTGAAACGTGAATAACTTGTCAGCTAAACATAAACAAGCAATCCAAATTTAAAAGGCATAAAAGTCGTTTCAAAACGCATTCGAGCGTAATAACAGACTTCGTGGCTCGGTCACGCGTGCAGCACAAGACATACGTCACAGAAAGGCAGAGAGGGGCGTTTGGTTAAAGCGGGCGCAACAATGGCTGTAGCGCCTGCAATTTCTAACGCTGATGGCAGTCACTGCTCTGAAGCGCTTCAACGTGTAATGCGGTTAAGTAAGGAGTTGAAAAGACAAAGGGACCGGTGTATGAGCGTGTATCCCAAGCACTGTAGCAGGTACATTATTGAAGGCAGCGGGAAAATTTCAGATGGGAAAAAGTTACATCGAAAACGAAGCGTATGTGATTACTAAATAAAAAAATAAAACAAGCACAAGGTTTAAACCGCATGTTCCCGAAGCAGAACTGTGTACGATTAGCCGGTAAATTTTCTCAAAGGTTATCAAAACGGCTTAAACAACTGAATAAAACGAACTAGACTTTTCTGAAATTCGTAGAGAAAGAGTTCGTGTTGATTCATTTACTTAAAAGCGAATTTAATTTAACATTCAAAGCACTTTCAGCCAGAGTTGTAAACGGGCCTGATTTTGAAGCCCAAACCTGGCCCGAGCCCGACCTTTATTTCTGAAGCCCGATTTAGGTCCGAAAGTCAAATTTACCGAGGAATCAAAATATGCGCAACTGCGGGTATTGGTAGCGTAGCAAATTAAACACGACCAAATAAATCACAATTAATTATTTTCAACCAAGATTTTATCAACTCGATTGCTTCAACAGCAACTGGCAACAAAAGTGTCCGTCGTTGCGAAAAAAAATTTGTATGCAGGCCCGAAATCGGCCCGTAACGTTTTGACAAACTTAAGCCCGAACCAGGCCCGACTTACAACTCTGCTATGAGCAGCAACAACTCACGTCTTACCAGGGCATGCCTAAGACAGACGTTGTCACTGGCCAACTGTGCCAAGCTGATCGCTTCCTTCGCTGCAGCCACTGCCGCCCGCTTGTGGCCGAACCGCTGGTGAAGAAGGGCCAGGTTCAGTGCGGCATATCTGCGGACAGTTGTGGGGCTGGGTAAGTTCACAACGACAGGCGATAACAATAAGACAAGCCGGTGAAAATATCGTGCGGCTGTACGGGTCCGGGTGAATTGAACGACAACGTTGGATTAGAAACGGAATGCACGCGACGTGAGAAAGTCACCAGCATTGAGTCGGTATTTTCCGATCTGCATGGACGCAAGACCTACGCAACACCTTAAAGCAAGGATGGGGAACCTGCGGCCCGCGTGAACAGTTGATATGGCCAAGCATTTCCGTTATACACAAGTTAGAACATCACGTCGGACCAAAACAAAACTCCACATACTTGACGCTTAATAAAGAGAAGTATCTGTCGCTCCTTGACATAGCTTTCCTCAGGAAGGCAAGGGTAAATTTTTAAGAGAAATTTAATTATTTTTGCGGCCCGCCAGCGATTCTACACAAGATATGTGGCGCAAAAATTATTCGCAGGCCTTGTAGACAGACACTAGCGTGCTGTACTGCACAGGAGACAGCAGCCAGTGAGATACGCAGGCCGCTAAAGAAATTCTTTTCGTTCTGTTCCCAGTCCCCTGTCTGACTCATTAAACACACACGGTATTCAGTAAGTCTTGAAATAGACAGTCACAAACCAGTTTTCCGCCTTTTGATATGTACCAGCAGGGATGAGCATTGTACTGGACTTGGATTGGACTGGACTATAACGAATTTTGTGGGATTCGGACTGTGAATCGTTTCAACAGTTGGACGTGACCAGTGTTACTTCAAAGGTGCACAACTGCGCAGTACCAGGAGGCCATTTGCGCAGTGAAATCTCATTCTCGCACACTTCCAGTATTCCATATTTAATACAGTATATATATATATCGCATAGCCCTTTTAACGATGGGAACGTTTCACTGGTTCTGTGTCTATGGTTGCGCAGTTGCATGCGCTCAGTGCGCAACAAAGCAAACATTTGCTCAGTGTACAAATTTCTTCGAGGGAACACTGTTCAGGACCAGATTTGGACTAATTTAATGGAAAAGAATTGCGTCGTTTTTTGTCAACACGCTATATTTTGTTAATTTTTTGGACTTGGACTTTGCAATTTTTAAACTTCTTGGACTATGTTTATGCTTGGCCTTGAGTTTTAAATAGTGTTTCCAATTCGGGGCAAAATTTCAAAACCCGGGTTTAGGGTAGCTGAGATAAGAAACCCGGGAAAACCAGGGTTTTGGAATGAAAGTGACTTTGCGCGTGAAAAACTCAATGTCATTTTGAAACCGCTACTGTTGGTCAATGCGCAGTTTATCAGCGAATATTAAGTTAAGCACAGTTTATAATGTTTACAACACCGACGCATGACAATTTAAAAGCACACCAGGGTTTTTAAGTTGTTTTAGGGACCCGATTCGGGTCCCTAGAATCAGAGAAATCGGGTCCCTACAGGTCCATACCGGGTACCTAAAATTTTCCTTAAAAAAAACCCTGAGCATACAATTGTCATTCAGTCTGTTTCTGAGTTTTGCGACAAATAGTCCCATGGCTTAAAAAGGCCACTCTGGTTCCAATGATGTGGCCTTGATTGTAATTAAGGCATGGTACAGTTTTTCAAGGTTATTTGGCCTCTTCTTTGTAGCCTCAAAAAGACGCATTTCCTTTTTCACACATTGTGATCGGATCTCTTCCTGTGCCGGAATAGTTTTTGTGCTTTAAATTTCAAATAGTTGATCTTACCTTCGGTGCTTGAACAACCTCATTTTCTACAATAGAACACAAACTTGTTGAGCCTTTGCTGTGGCTCGAAACGTCTGATTTTCTTTGATTACTAGCGTCTTGAAACTGAATGTCTATGTATGTATGAAGATCTAGTTAAATTATCTTCTAAAGAAAAAGCACTTATTTCGTAAGAAGTTATTGCAAACCGAAAAGGAACAAATCGCTTCTGCAAAGAATTACAGCTTGTAAATGAACTAACTGGTAACTACGGATTAAAGAACTACCTCACGTGGTATATACAGAATTTAAGGTTAGCGAAAAGACTACAGTTACTGAAAAGCAAACCGTTGCTATGACGTCAGCATTGTATTTATCAAACAAAGAGATACGTGAATGCACGCAGTAGTGACCACACGCTCAGACATTTTCATGTGCAAAATAACGGCATTACCCGTCTAAATAGGTCAGTTGAACGAAATTATAAACTGACCAACAACGAAGGTCTGGTGGTCAGCGAGCAAAACCCGCGAACTCGTGCCTCGTGATTATAGTTGAAAGTTGAAACGTACTAATTTGGCCGTTACATGCGCCAATCTGCAGTGTTATCAGATTTGCTAACATTTGTATGCAACAGCAATTCCGGCTTATTCAAAATATCCTGGTTTATTGGTTGAAAAAAAACCGGGTTTCGAGTTGTCGGAAATTGCCAAAAACACGGGTATCGATTTCGGGAAAACCCGGGTTGGAAACACTAGTTTTAAATATGTAGGACTGGATCTGGATCGTAAAATATGACAGTCCGCTCGTCTCTGATGTACTGTGAACTTCTATGTGCTCCGGGTAGAAAATGCTACAGGCTGTGCGACGGGCAAGCAGAGATGAGCGGTCTGTCATATTTTCCGATCCAGATCCAGTCCTGAATTTTTTAAAACTCAGTCTAAGTCCAACCTTAGTCCAAAAAGTTTAAGAAATTTAAAATCCAAGTCCAAAAAAAGTCCAAGAAATGAACAAAATACAACTTTCATTGACAAAAGCTACGTAATTCTTTTCCATTAACTCAGTCCAAATCCGGTCCAAATCCTAAATTCATGAACCATTTTACAGTCCGGATCCAAAATCAACAAAATTCGTCATAGTCCGGATTCAGTCCAAGCCAAGTCCAGTTTAACGCCCATCTCTGCGGGCAACCCATTTACATAAACATGCTGGGGTTGACCAACCTACCTGCAGGTCCTGTTCATACTCTCCTCTTCGGCCGCTTTCGATTTCGACACGGGTGACGCGACGTTGTGACGTATGAAATACATGAACATGCTGTCCATGGCGCCGCACAGTTCCTTGATTCTGAGATTGTTCAAGTAGCTGACGTAGTGCTGCAGAAGAAACAAAAGTAGGTGGTGAGGTCGCGAAGGCGCCGAACGCCGCCTTGACTTTTGGCTTTGCCAGATTTGCGCCCTTCCAGCCAGAACCGCCGCCAGAAAGTTTTTCAATAGGGGGGGCTTTGCACTTGCGAGGGGAGTGACATTCTAAAAATTGACAAAAACTCCACTGATATGTAGTGTTTCATGTTTCAACTTGGGGGGGTTGGAGCTTTGTGCGGTGGGGCTAAGCCCACTAAAGCCCCCGCAGAATTTTTGAATTTTTAATGAAACTTACAGATCTTTAAAACTATCAAGGTAGTCCCCGTTTTTATGTCGCAAAGTATATATATTTAACAATATACACATATAATGATATTTGAAAATAATATTCACTGATATATGTACAAATATTTGGAAATAAATAATGTATAAATCTATTTTTTCCTCCAATTGCTAACCTTAAACGTACCCTCAAGGTACATGCAGGCCCGTAGCCACAGAGGGCAATCGGTTGCAGTTACCTCCAAAATTTTGTTGTGCGCAGAAAAATTTGTTTTAAACATATAATAAAAACAAAAATCTTGCCCCCTGAAATATATGTAATTTGGCCCCAAAACCTTAAAACCCGACTACGGGCCAGGGTACATGAACCCCAAGGTTGGGAACTCTTGGTCTATTGTTTCCTTAAAACGACCGTTTTCCTTGATGAGACTATATCGCGTTTTGAACGATCCTCAACGCGTGAAACGGGGCGATTTAATCGGCAAACAGCGTTTTCCGGACTCCGCACCTACCGCCTGCGTCAACTCCGGATTGTTTATCAGCAGCTGCCGGATCTTCTGCTGGAGGACGCACGGGGGGAGGGCGTCCGACTCTTTCAGGCCGAGCAGCGCCACTTGCTGCGAGAAGAAATACTCGGCTTGACGCTGAGTGAAGTACTCGCACGACTCGGCTCCGTCTGGCCTGCAAACGAGTTGGCGGAGCGTGTGAACGAACACGTCGTACAAAAAAAATGCACGCGATCAGCCTGGAATGGATAAAATGCGCAATATGCTTTTATGCCAACCGCTTAACTCAATGTGAATACTCTGTACAAGAGTTATTCTTTTTAAAAGTTATCTTGAGTAGTTGCCACCGGGCTGTAGAAACACATCTACTCCCGTATTCACCAGCAAGTGCGCTAACAAAAAGCCTGCCAAGCGCGTTAAGTATCAAAGTAAATATCGCTTGAGGAGAATACAAATCGATCACAGACTTTGATGCTGCAGTAAAACTCCGCGCACTGCGTCTCAAAATGTCTTTGTGCCGTTCGCGCTTGGTTGGTACCTACGTCGTTCATGCGTTAGTGATGTTTACGTCGTTCGTGCGTTGGTGATGTTTGCGCATAATTCGATACCCGCTCACAAAACCGCTCACTTTTCTTCAGGCTTCAAGTCCGACGGCTTCAGGTCGACATCGACGCTTTCCCTGCTACTTTTGCTATCCATCTCGCTCTGGCTCTCCAGCTCCATGTCATCCATCGTGACCGTGTTCCTGTCGTCGGGATTGCTAGAGTCGCTGTTCGCGTCGTCTTTGTCGCTTGGCTTTACTTGCTGGTGAAAACATGAACGTCGGAATAGAGGAGGCAGCAGTGATGTAAAGCGCATTTCGTTGTTTTTATACCAGAACCATCTCGAATGACGCCGACATAATATAAATTCTTACATTTATGCCTGCGTAGAATATTAAATCTACAGTGTATTTTATCTGAAGCTGCCAAAGATATTCAAAACAATTTAGGGGGTTTGATATTATGGGCACCAGAATGTCACCAACAACAAAATATTGTTGGCCGTGTAAGCTGAATGTTTATTCAGCGTGACGAACACCAAGCCTCATTTTCAACTTGCAACGAGCAGTAACTCTCAAAGCAGCTTCCATCGAAGCTTGCATCTTTTGAAAGTTACCCTTTCAGAGCAAAGAATCAGGCATTGCCTGTTGTTTTCAGAATGTATATTTTTCGTCTATTGAACAGGCAGATCTTTGACCATTACAATCTCGCGATGTTTTTTTCCCATCGATGCAAGCGGTTCCCGTTTGATCTCAGCAAGTACCAAAGTGAGATTAATACTCCGTATGACGAAGGAAAAAGTGTGTTGCAGAAATATTATATGGTGTTTGCCGACGGGATGTTTGATAATTATCATCTCGAGTTTCGCCGAAATTTTGACAAAAAAAGGAACGAGCACCACTATGCGTTCTAGCAACAAGCATCACTTTGCGTTCTACGAACCACTCGCCTTTTTCGCGTGCACTGCTATACGACAACAATAGTGGATCCCATGAACAGCATTACCTGCTTTAGCGGTACGTGCGGGGAGCAGTACTTCACAAAGCTTTCAAACAATGGCTGGATCTCGCAAAAAGCCAATCGTTCGTAATAAACCAGCATTCGACGACAAAATTGACCTGGAGAAAATTTTCCAAGTGATACATCACACACAGATTAAGCTTTGGATAAAAAGACGACGTAGAACTTGGGCCGCAAACTGTGCCATGATACTGTCACAAAACCAACATCACGTTTTTAAGATACAACGTGGATGCAGGTATTATCAATATAAAGCATCCTGAGGACTTCAGCAACATAGAAAAGTGGTAGTATGTCTAACAGAATGGCTAAACAGAACTTAACGGATGTTTGCAGAGCAGAATGCTACCAAGTTCATTGGCAAGTGCACATAACTTGTATACAATATCTAAGCATGAGTTTTGCTATTACAAGTCAGTGACAACCTAGTACATACAGCAGATGCCTTGATATAGACATCATGGCAATTCTCTTGTAAGTGACTGTCATTGAAAAGCTCTGTTGACTACTTGTTGCCTTTGCGTCACAATATCCAGTGCTTGAGCAGCTGTAAACAACTTCACAACTCGTCAGATAATCTTTTGTGAATGGTCCCTCGAGTTTATAAGCCTTAGTTCAGAAAGTTGCCAAGTCAGCCAGGTATTACAAAATGAAGTAGAGTACTTCTGATACACAACATTATGCATAGGCGATTACAGAAAAAAATTATGCAAACTGTCACGTCAGTAACATACAAACCTAAAAGCCCTCTTTTGTGTAAGACAGTGATCTTCTCTTCAAACACATTAAAGCCAACGTTTGAAATGAAGTTCTCGATTCCTTCAAAGCTTCCATAGTTGCATATTGCCGTGACCATGTCAATGAAAGCACTGCATAAAACCTTAGAGCACATGCCAACAGTTCTGACAATGTCCTAAAAAACAAAAAGTGGTTATACAACATGGCAAAATAATTAATCAAATCCATAGCGAAAACTAAAGAAAAAAATTAAATTACGTCACAGAAACAGGTTTTGACTGCATCAAACTTACTTTAAATGGGAAAAAGTGCATATATATACAGTAGCCTACAACATTCACATTTAGATTTGTAAGAAGGTCAATAGGAAGTTCTTAAGGCATCAACTGTATAAAATCACATTCTATAGTGTTTGGTTTGAGTGAAACAATATCTATATTAGAGAAATATGTGTTTGGAAAGAGACATGAAAAGCTTTTCAGAAATTAAAGTACTAGGAACCACACGCCACTTATAAATTTACACACAAAGATGAGTGATGTGGTTACAACATTTTTTGAGACAGACAGTGTTAAACCTTTGCAAGCTAACATTGCAAAGTCAAGATAGTTGCAAGCCGTGTGAAATGAGGTACTTCCCTTATGATGATTACAATTTAGTATTACACCAAACTAATAGAAATGTTAGCATCAATACAACAAATGTAAAATCTGTATTAAGAAAATGTACAAGGTTTTTAGTAAAACCTAAGAATGTCTTATAAAAATCACTAAAGCAAAGCCACACACGTAACACAAAACATTTATACATTGATTTCTAATCACCCTTGACAGATTAGGAAATAAAACATATGTTGGACTAGTGTTTGCAGAAACACAGCTAGAACTGAGAAGCTCACCTGGAAAGAACCATCTGGATGCTGAATCCATGACAATAGAACACGATCAAGATGGCGTTTGCTTGACCAATCTGCAAACACAAACGTTTTGGTACAAACAAGTTTGTGATGGGTCTTAAACATTACAAAATGATTTCAACTATGTTAGTTTTCCATTTGGAAAGATTTTCAGTGGTAAGTTTTCAACACTATAATATATACTTTCTGACACAGATGCATCTCTGCCCTGTTTGTCACAGGTGGCCTGCCAGTTTGCTCATCATTCAACCACATAAATAACTTATTAACTGCATTTTTCGACCATAAGACACACATAAAATCCTTTATTTATCTGAGAAATCGAAATTGCACCTTATAATGTGGTGCGCCTAATGATGAATCTGGTTGTGCTTTCTCACCTACGACCAGTTTCATGTGGTAAACAGTGCTATTTATTTAACACCTTCACTGCCAGTTTCTGGTAAAATCCCCAGTTTCTAGCGTGTCGTACCAACTCCATAACCAGCCAGGCAATTGTGCAAGAGAGCTGTTCAAACCCTCAAACGACTTGACAAGTCTTCGAGTCTGCACTGAAAATAAATTATTTGGTTTCGGGTCTGTTGTGAGTGATGTAAAAAGTGGGTAGATTTTTTTAGCCATTTTGGCTCGGGTTACCTGGCCTTGGGCCCAAACCACTAGATGGAAGCATTTTGCTCAAGATTTTATTGGAAACTAGGATATAATCTGAGTCTTTTGAGCCTCTGATTGACTTTCTAGGGTTCCTGGTTCGAAAGTTACAGCCTAAAAACAACAAAATGATTAATTACGGTAATCCCCTAATTAGATAATTAATGTGTTGCAATCAATAATTCAGTAATGGTCAGGAATCAATCAAAATTGATTTTAAAAAGTTTACTGTATTTTCCAAGTATTCCAAATCATGAATTTCATTATTGAGTATGTTACAGAAAAAATTTATCAAGCGAGATAGATCAGCATGCCAAGGCTAGTATTGCTGGCACTGAAGGTAAGCAGCATCACGTAAGATAGATAACTACTTAAAATGACTTCCAAAATGCAACTGATCACCATATGAAAGGAAAAAAACACATGTTTGTGGAAATATCATTCCAATCACATATCTACAAACAAAATGTGTGACAAATGTCTAACACAATGATAGAAACTAACAAACAAAATAGAAAAACTAATGGAGGACTTACCATCAAGCCACAACAGACGTGGATATTCTTGATTTCTCCCATCATAAATATCTGCATAACTCTTGATTAAAACAAGTAGACTCAAGCGATGTGGAGTTATACGGTCTTTAGATGAAGTATCTCCACTCAAAGTAAACATCTTCAGTTTTTATTACCTAGCCTACTTCAGCACCAAAAAGAAAAATTTGTTGAAGGTAAGGGATATAAAACACTTAATTATCTTTGGCATTCACAAGTAATAACATAATTCAGATGAAACAGTAAATTTTGTCAACAAGTCATAAAGAATGTGTTGTTTTCATTATGACAATCAGTGTATTATGTGTGTCTGTGTTTGCAAGTTGGACCTTTACTGCACTAGGGCACTTTAAAAAACACAATTGCTTTGACCAGAATTTTTCAATCCACACCTATACACTAACCAAACAGCGTTTTTATTCCTAGCATGAGCTCTTGAAAAGGCTGTAATGGGAAGATGCAATAATACTGCAATGTGACAGCATTTTGATTCATAAGAGCACACTTACAAAATGTGTTAATGTTGCTTCAAAAAATTCTGCAGATTTAACTTTCAGAAAAGTGGGTCATTCCATGTCAACTGTCCCAGCCAGTCAACCCACCATCTCAGATTTTCCTTAAATTTAATAAGCAGCTAAACTTATCATGCTGATTCCAAAAGGCTAATTTTTTTTTCAAATTGGTTAAGGTTTCAGAAAGTTATTGACAATAAAAAATGACTACTTTTTGTGGTCAATGAAGTGTAACGACCAGCAAGAAAATCATGAACCAACTTTAAAACTAAATCATTCTCTCTATAATCATTTAATTGTTGTAAAAACTTGACACAAGGTTGTCTCAAGTATCTTATCTTCATTTATGAGGAAAAATTTCAAAATCCATGCATTTACCCCAATTTTGGGGCAAAAGAATGGTGGGTAGTCATCAAAATCATTCATGTGTGGCATAAATTTTGAATGGTAATAACTTGATGAGCACACATGCTATTGGTATGTGCAGTACATCATCTGAAAGCTCTCATTGAGACTGTAGTCTCAAAATATCCTCATTGCTTATTTAATAAATTGTCCCGAAGGGATTTCTAGGAATTTACCTAATTTTTTTGCCTTTTTTAGCCATAACTTTTGAACCAGAAATGCTAGAAAGCCAATCAAACCCTCTAAAGACTTGTAATATAACCTGGTTTCCAATAAGATTTTGAGTAAAAAAATTTGCTCCGGTAGTTGGCACCCATTGCCTGATAACTGTATCAAAATATGCATGAACTCATTTCCATTATGTGACCAACAAAAAAACTAAAATCCAGAACTTTCCAATTTGATTTTTAATTGAATCTAGAAGACTTTCCACAACTGTAGAGTGCTTCAACAGTTCTCTAGCTCAATTGGCTGGCGAGTTATGGCCTTCAGACAATATGGCTAAAGTTACATTTTGCCTGACTTGATTTTATATCAAAATTTGGGTTTTGGAGCCATAATTTTAGATTCAAAAATGCTAAAAAGCCGATCAAGGGCTATGACCTGAATTATAGCCTAGTTTCCAATAAAACTTTAAGTCAAAAAATAGGGTTATTGCTGTGGTGCCCAGGGCTCGATGACCTTGGCCAAAATGCATGAACTTACCCCCATTATGACATTCACCCACAAAAACCCAAAAGCCAAACTTTTCCAATTAAATAGAATATAAACTACAAGACTTCCCACATCTCTAGAGGGTTTGAACAACTCTCTAGCTTAATCGGCTGGTGAGTTTTGGTTGTGCAAAGTTCAATAACAAAGTGGTGCATGTGGGACTGAAAGGGTTAAAGTGCCACTACATTGAAATCTTAAGCAAAAACTTTGTGAGACGTTTGTTCAAAAGAAACAAAATGAACAATGAGGATATTTTAAGACTAAAATCTCCTCAATGAGAGCTTTCAGATGATGTATCGCACATGCCAATAGCATGTGTGCATGTCAAGTTGTCACCATTCTAAATTTAGCCATGCATGAGTGATTATGATGACAACCCATTTTCTTTACAAGCACATGGATTTTTTCTTCACAAGTGAAGATAAGATACTTGAGGCAGCTTCTTGTCAAGTTTTCACAACAATTAAATGATTACAATGAGAATGGTTTAGTTTTAAAGTTAGTTGATGATTTTATTGTTATTCGTTGTTTCATTGACTGCAAAAAGTAGTCATTTTGTATGGTCCATAAATTTGCAAAACCTTAACCAATTTGAAAAAAATTTAGTTTTTTGGAATCAGCATGAGAAGTTCTATCTGCTTATTAGATCTGAGGAAAATCTGAGATGGTGGGTCGACTTTTCCATTTTTTCTTATTCATCTGACATGGAATGACCCAAGGACGATGTGCTTACCCAAGCGTATCATCCTTGTCATGTGACTATTTCTGACGGCAAAATAAACCTTGCCATCATTTTATCCAGACCAAAATGTCAGTGTCATAATTAGCAAAACAAATACCAAGGTCAACATAAACTTACAGACAGCAATTGTTAGAGCAGCACAACACTAACTTGCGTATTACCATTTGTAACATACATAACAGGGTTGCGGTGTCAGAAGTAAAATGTCCAATTCTGACACCTTAGCATAACATGAATGAGGTTTGCCTGTCAACAATTTTGTAGCAACTAGCAATCAGTGGACATCATGGTACACAGCAAAAATTATATTTCAATGAAAGTTCAGAAGAAATTGTACCATTTTAACAGGCATGAGTTAGGATTCCTTCATTAGGAGTGCAATATAAAAAATTAATTCCATTGGACTTCTAGAGTTGGATTAAAAAATCTGACTCTAATACTGATTCTGAACTTCACCCAAAACCCTCCAACCATTACGACTCTGACATCAAAATCCGCAACCCTGAATAGGAGTTTCAACTCTATTAAAAATGCATTGGGAAGTCAGACTTATGCTGAAGATTAAGCTTATAAATGGACTTTAATTCTGAGTCTTTCTTATTTTGACAACCCAAGTGTCTAAATGATTATCACATTAAATCTGCATAGTAAAGAACTGGACAATTAACACGACAATAGTTTCAACCAGGGTTGCGGAGTCAGAAAGAGTCAGTGTCGGAGGTTTTTGGTTGGAGTCGGATTACCAAGAACACCAGGAGTCGGAGGCGTTTTTTTCCGACTCCGAAAGTCCAATTGAATCATTCCTTACATTGCACTTTGAAGTCAGGAGTCCTAACTTGTGCCTGTTGAAAATTTCAACATTTCAACTTGAAATGATACAATTTTGTTTTGAAACTTTTATTGAAACAGAAATTCTTGCTGTGCACCATAATTTCCATTGATTGCCAATTGATACTCGCTTTTTTGCCATTATTAACAGCCCAACCTCATTCATGTTAAGGATTCAAGAGTTAGAAATTTCAAAATTTGACTTAAAAAAAGATTCATTTACGGCTGGGTAGTGTTGCGATCGGAAAGCCCAAGTGGCAAGTGTGCAAAGCTTTGTTGCAACCTGCGCTGAATGTGCGGTTCGCCACAAACGGAATGTGTGCAAAAAACAACACCCACATATAAGTGGAACGAACAAGCAGCAATAGAGTGATCACGGCATGTGATCTCTATTGTTGCTTGCTGACACAGTGTGAAGCTTTGCTCACCTTCTGCTCGGTCGTTCCAATCACAACAAAATGGTGCTGTGACCAGGATGTGAAGATCGTACTGTGTGAAACCTTCACAAGAAGAACATGCAATCGGTGCGGTTCGTTGTAAAAAGGAGGGGATGTTGTTGCAACCTCTCCGCTGGCGCTGCGCTGAATGCGCGGTTCACCATGAATGAAATGTGCACATAAAACAACACCCATATATAAGTGGCGCGAACAAGCAGTAAATGAGTAATAGAGTGATCGCGGTGCATGATCTCTATTGTTGCTTGCTGCCACAGTGTGAAGCTTTGCGCACTTGCCGCTCAGTCTTTCCAATCACAACAGCTTCACACTGTGGCAGCAAGCAACA
>JGI24159J19872_10000677_pt1 | contig 32727 bp, 13 predicted proteins | sample Ectturendosymbi4_FD_19872 | JGI IMG/M metagenome (IMG submission 19872) | reverse complement strand
TTCACCGGCCTTGCCGGTATTTTACTGTTAATTTAGCAAAGGCCGGTATTTTGAAAATCAGTGTCTGAAGCCGGTATTGTGAAAATAAAATAATTTGCCGCAACTTCAAAAGGAACTAACGCAGAATTTTTCAAATCATAATGACTCTTGTAGTGAATCTTGTCAGGACGGATTAAGAGGAGGTTTGTGGCGTCAGAACTCAAATTTCAAGCTCCAGCTCTAGGCATTTAAAATTTTTGGCTCCGACTCGAACATCTAGAAGTTTTTGTCTCGTCTCCAGGACGATTTGGTCCACTGAAAGCTAAAAACCATTGTAATATTTGTACAACACATTTTCCCCACAAACTATGTCTGTGGAATCGGAACACAAATTTCAGGCTTCAGCTTCTCTATCTCAAATTTTTTGCTCCAGTTCCAGTCATCCAAAGTTTATTTGGCTCCGGTGTAAAGCGAAATTTCTGATTTCACGCCATGTGCGCATACACAAAGTGTACTATTATACATATCAAACACGCTGGGAAAACTGATGATTAGGGCTTAGGGATTCGTGTTTAGGTAAGAGGGTCGGGTTAGGGCTTGGGCTAGGCAGAAAAAAACGAAAAATAGTTGAGGTCTAAGACTAAGTCCAAAAATTTTGAGTTGTCAAAGCTATTCCCGTACTATAGGGTTTTGTAGGTAGCTGACATCTAACTAAAAAGTTTTAATTTACGCGACACACATCAAAGCAGTAATTGCCAAACTTAATTTCTTTATTCTGAGAAGCAAAACGACTGACAAACAATTACCTGTCAGAAGTTTCGCAGAGGTCAGAAATTTCGCTTGACACCGGTGTCAAGCAAAATTTTTGACTTGCGACATTACTGATTTCACGCCATGTGCGCATGCACAGAGTAATATTTTACACATAAAATACGTTGAGAAAACTGATGATTGCGGGTTAAGGTTTGGTGTTTAGACAAGTCTGTCGGGTTAGGATTGATCTTAGGTTTACAAAAAAAAACATAATTGAGGTCCAACTAAGTCCAATATTTTTCAGTGTTTCTAGTTATTCCCGTACTGTAGCTTGTTGTGGGTATCTGACATCTAAACAAAGAGTGCAATTTACACAACATACATCAAGAAAGTAATTGCCAAACTCTATACCTTTACTCTGAGAAGCAAAATAACTGACAAATAATAATAGGTCAGAAATTTCGCTTGACACCGGCGTCCTGTTTCACACTCACAGCCCTGATTAAAATAAGGATTCTGATGCGTAGGATATTTGTTACTGGCTTGTTTTTGTTTTGATTTGGAAATTAGGTCAATTCATCGGTTGGGTAGGTCAACATGTGTTATTTTCCTGTAGGATTTAGCGTAAATCTAGAGTGTTTGAACAAGTTATTGTTTTTTTCTCAATGAAGCTCATGTATGATTCAGAAAGAATACCAAATACCTTGCAGCATTTTCAATGATTACACACGGCAGTTTTGCTCATAGCGATCTCACCGCGTCGGAAATGTTAAAACATGATTTCACCAATCGGACGCGAGAATGACCGGCGGTGGCTAAGGACGCTCAGAAGCCATAAAATTTGTTTGTTCAAGGAAGGCACTGCCTGCATGCCTGGTTGAAACTGCAGGAGAATATATTACCGTAGACACTTTTTGAAATGGGATAATATTTTAAAAAAGCAGCAGGATTGAGGATAATAATGTCTAAGTCTTTGGAACCCCGGTTGGTAGGTCGGCTTAATTGTCTATGCATTTTTTTTTTGTGACGCAAACCAGACGGATGATAGCAACATTGAACATATTCATAACAGAACTCAACAGACTACAGAAATGCAGTTACTGTTCCTGTAGAAAGAACAAAGTACCAAAGGGTGAATAAAATATTTGCATGTTAATAAAAAACAAAATGACAAAAACAATGGGAGACTTTACTTTCATTTGGAATATTTTCAAATTGGTTCTGATATTCTTAACTCAGTGACTGTGTTGTTGAAGTTGTTAGGCTGTCACTCAGCAGCTCCGGATTTGGGGGGGCAAGGGGTCCAGGCACAAGGCCCCCCACCAAAAAGGGGTCACCCAGAACAAAGAAACGAAGTGAACACAAAAGATAAACCTTAAGCTAGCCCTAATGGTAACCCCTAATTCTAACCCCTAACACTAACTCTAACATTAAACCCTAACACTAACCCCTAACAGTAATACTAACCCCTAACATTAATCCCTAATGCTAACCCCTACCGAACGCTAACCATAACGCAAACGCCATCTGAAGCCTAAACCTAACACCCAAGGGAAAAGTTTGGAAAGTTATGAAAAAAAGAAAAAGCAAGTCGCCAAGGCGAGAGTCCAACCGAAAAGCAATAACATACAAAACTTGAAGCATAACCACTACGCTACGAGTAGCATGCCGACTGCATGACAAATTTACCATTTTATTCGAATGCATCATGCCATGAGACCGAATGTTCAACTGGTGGCACAATAGCTCCAGCCAATCTGTTGCCAGAATATTGGCGGCGGTAGAATAGACACTACCTTAAACTTACCTAAAAGCAATACAGAATACTTTTCATGATGTTTGCGTTTTACCTTCCTACATTGCTCACCCAATTTGGGATGGATACCGAAAATAATTTGTTTTAATTTTTGATGGTGTAGTAAGAAAGATAGAACACATGTCAATATGTTTCCAAACACATTTGAAATCAGGAAACCTTGCTGTCTGACTCCAGCATGAAAAATTTAGGAACAGATATGTCCAGTGATGGGATTCGACTGGTTCGCAAGAACCTGTTGCTGTTCTTGGAATTTCTTTAATCCTTAGAACCAGTTCTTGGCTAAGTCAAGGGTTGTCAATTTTTCCACATGAACACCTGTTACTTATAATTTATTTTGTTAAACCTTTTATAGACCTGTTATTAACTTTTAATAGTGAAAAGCATAGCTAAAATAAGGTTTGACTAAAATCTCATTTGAACGAGAGTGCCATTATAAAAGCTACACCAATAGCAATCGCTGCTAACTGGTCTGTTTTCTTTTCCATATATGCAGACACCACAGTAGCTGTTAGGATTTTAGCTATATTTTGAAAGACTGTTGCTATTACTTTCTATAGCCATGCATCACAACATAAGCAATGGTGATCTTAAAATTAAATTTGTCAAGATCACTTTGATAACCATTTATTATTTAAATCTATGAATATGCCATATATACTATATATGCCTATACAATATAGGCATAGTTAGGTTGCAGACACAATGTACGTTTATAAATTCATTGACTATGATCAAGAAATAATCATAGTCAATAAATCCATAAATATGCTGTATAATATAGACATATGTTGGATACATAATATCGGGCAAACCAGCATGGTTTGACATTGGAGACTATGATAATGAAAGAACCTGATTTTTAGTGAGTCTTGGAGTGAGAGCCTGTTCTTAAAAATATTGATCCCCACACTGCATATGTCAAATTAATAGAAAAAAAACACTAAATTAGATTACGCCAGCAGTTGGCAACTGTTATTTAGTTGTTTAATAAATCACAAAGGAAGTGTGATTTATTAAATTAAGCAGAACTTCCTTGGAGGATGCAGTTAAGTCTCTAGTGTAGTTTTTTTTCGCATTTAATCTCATTCTGAATGCACATTAGCTTATGTATATCGATCAGATCTGCTAATAAAAAAGTCAGTGTCTATTTTGCCGCCAAAATGCCAGCAACGGCTTGGCTGGAGCTATTGTGCCGCCAGTCCGAAGCTTGGCAGAAATGAAGTAAAAACAGATGATAAACCCTAAAGCTAAGCCCTAGCCCTAACCATAAACCCTTACCCAAACACGAATCCTTAATCCTAACACTAACTCCCTGACCGTAACAGTAACCCTAACCCCAAATCGTAATGCTAACTCCTAACACTAAACCCTATTGGTAACACCAGCACTAATGCTAATCCCTAACTCTAATGCAAATACCCTAATGCTAACCCCCAACCCTAACGCAAAAGCTAACCCCAATGCTAACCCTAACGCTAACCTCTAATGCTAAACCAAAGCCCTAACCATATTATAATGCTAACCCCTAACTGAACCCTAAAGGTAATACCTAATGGGAAAGTTTTTAAAAAAGCAAAAAAATAAAAGTCACTACGGTGAGATTCGAACCGAAAACCAATGGCATACTAGACATGAAACATAACCACCACAATATGAGCAGCACACTGATTGCATGACAAACTGAACTTTTCATTCGAATTGTGTCTGACTGGCGGCACAATAGCTCCAGAAGATCTGTTTCTGCCAGAAAATCGGCGGTAAAATAGACGCTACCAATAAAAAAACTGAGTGTTTCATTCAGTCATGTTCCACATGCAGTCTACATACTGTATTTGCTTAAGTTGACAGTTCATCTAAGTGTACTTTACAGTTTTTCTGCCTCTGAGCTCCCACTTAGGCAATTTCTACTGTGCTGCACATTGTCACCTTTGTTTACACTGTTGGCATTTGCTTTGGAAAGATTTTTGCCCTTTATACTTTTGATTCCGATTATCTAGATACATTGCTAAAGCAACATTGTTTGATGAAACAAAGTAGTCTGGATAAACAAGTTTTGACTGTACTATATGGCATGGCTAAACAATGCTAGAAAGTTGTCGTGGTTATGTTTACTGATTTTTGGTGATGTACATGCAGATATATATGACTTAAAAAATCAACAACTTGAAAACCTAGTGTTGAGAAATCCAAGATCTATTCATCAACACAAGCCTTGCTCTTCTAAATTTGTAATTAATTTATAAAACCTAAGTTGTTACTTTGGAAACCAAAGTTGTTACTTGGCTTTGTCTGTTGTTGATTGAGGCAAATCCTTTGTCCTGCTCCTGATTTCATGCAGCCCTCAAGTAGTGCATAATATACAGACCACTGTGCAATTGTCATATAAAACTGGTCTATGACATATAATTAACTTGCATGTTTTTGGGCAGTTAGCAAATGATTGCCTGTGAACAAATCAGGGTGCATGCTGTGGTGGTTGTTTGTTTTAGTGACCCAGGTTTGCACAGAATTTGATGTTGTCCAGTTCTTCAACACAGTGAAGTAATGTCTTTCAGTTTTGTTTGAGTGATGTAAAAGTATCTACATCAGTTATTGAAACTGAAAAATGAAAAATATTATGTCTCTGCCCAAAGAAAGCCCTATTGGCCAAGCTCTACCCATCATGTCTATACAATAAACAGGTGTATTTCATTATTTAACTAGTCACATTGTACTTTCAGACTTTTGTCAAAAATGTTTCGGTCAAATCAGTGCTTTATGANTTAGTGTTGTGGGTTTCATGAAATATATTTATGCATTTTAGATGGAGGTCACAGCATATGATCNCTCTTTTTGCTTACTACTGCAACAATGACATGCTTTGTGCGCTTGTAGCTCGGCTACTCCAGTTGCAACAAAATAATGCTATGACCAGGATGTGACGGCAATGTCAGATGCAAACTTCACAAAAAGAAAGTGTGATTTGTGTAGTTCATTGTAAAACGGAGGGGATATTGTTGACTCTTGGTCGTCACGACATGGCATTGCTCAGTGCACGACAAATTGGATGTGCATTAAGAATGAACACTTACTTGATCTGTGGTGCTACTTGCTGCAACAGTTTAAAGTTTTGAGTGCTTGCTGGTCGGGTCCTCTCATCACAACAGTGCCTGCAAACATTTATTCTTTCAAGCTTTGACTCTTAAAAATAAAAATTGCTTCTACAAAGACTTTTTTCATCAGCACTCACAAGTCTGACTTCCAACATGCTTAAGATATATAATCATGTGCAACTCCACACCATCACTCAGTTATGAAAGCAGAGCATGTCCCAGCCAATGCAAACAACGACATATTGCAAATGTTTCAATAACTCATGTTATCATTATCAGTGCAGTGACATTGCAATATCTGATCCCACTTCCAGAACAATGAAAAAACAGTTACAAGCAATGGAGTGATGATTCAACCAAAGTTGAGATGCACAATCAGAAAGGTGATGTTCAGGTTGTAAGGATGACTGATGTGCATGTGCTGTAGGGAGAGCCTTTGAATGAAAGATTATTCCATGTCAAGTGATCGAGAGCTATATATGTGACTATGAGCAAAATCCATGATATTTGATAAGCAAAGAGATATTTTTGCAGTCGGAAAGCCCAAGCGGCATGTGCGCAGAGCTTCGCACTGTAGCAACAAGCAACAATAGAGATCACATGCCGTGATCACTCTATTATTGCTTGTTTGCACCACATATATGTGGTGTTGTTCTTCGCGCACATTCCATTTGTGGTGAAATGCACATTCAGTGCAACGCCAACTGAGAGTTTGCAACAACATCCCCTCCTTTTTACAACGAACNACACNGATCGCACATTATTTTAGTGAAGGTTTCACACAGCATGTCCTTCACATCATGGTCACAGCGCCATTTTGTTGCGGTCAGAAAGCCCGAGCGGCATGTGCGCAAAGCTTCGCACTGTGTCAGCAAGCAACAATAGAGATCACGCGCCACGATCACTTTATTATTGCTTGTTTGCACCACATACGTGGTGTTGTTGCTCGTGCACATTCCGCTTGTGGTGAAATGCGCATTCAGCCCAACATCAACCGAAAGGTTGCAAAACTATCGTCATTCTGATTTCAAAACACTTTGAACTTTTCAAATCAGACCAGTATTCGCAAAGTTATTGATGGTTGCAATTTGCAGCGTTCCCATTTAACTTTTGCCTATACCTTTTATTAATTTAGAACTATAATATGATTAAAAACCCTTTGTATCTCTTTTATCTGTGAAAATTTTGGTTAGAATTTTGCAGGAATGTATCAGAAGATGTGTTTAACGAAAATCAATCATTGGTATTTTCCTAACAACTTTTGAACTTAACATGAATAAAGGTCACGTAGGATGTAGTTTTTGTGTGCACTCGTGCATAGCCATATTTTAGTTGCTTATAACTAGGGCAACCAAAAGTCAATAAAGTCAAATTTTTTCTGCCGTTTCTAAAGTTTATGAAACGTCCACAAACCAAATTTCATGCTCATACCATGAGAGTATCCCAAGTTATTAGGTCAAAAAAAGTCAAAATTTATGATTGGGTCAAAATTTATCATTAGGTCAAACTTTTTTTGCATCCCAGTTTTTTCTTAAATATCGATTTACTGAAACTATAACAGATATTGATATGTTTTTCTAAGTTTAGTTGCAATTCTGTAATAATGGTGTATTTACTGCGATTTCTGACATACTAATGTTGTTTTGCCCACTGGACAATTGAATATTATGTAGGATAGGCATGGTAGGCGAGAAAGGTGGTACTTATTTTGGTAAATACTCAATCCATTATCTAGGCTGTAACTACATTGAGGCAAATGAGGCACTTGCCTCGGTAAACTTTCTGTAATGCTGCCACAAAACATTTTTACCACGCTACATCAAATCATATTATATTGTGTGGCTGTTTCAAATTGAGTGGCACTGCAGTTACACTGTGTTACAATGACCAGAGATACTACCAGCCCAGATTAAATAAGAGCAGGATGTTCGGTCTCCATAAACTACATTTAAGAACATACTCAACCGTAATTAACGTATTTGCCTCGGAAAATATTTGATCCTGACTACAGCCATGATTATCCATACAGTATTTCAGTTTTATGATGTTCTCAGGTTTGACTCTACTGCGGTTATTTATATACTTGCAACCAATGTAAGTTGGTCAATTTTTTAATTTTGAAGCTTAGAGTGCATGAATACACTTCTGGATTAACCTCAACAGCTAAGGCTGAATTATTTTTCAATTGCAAACGCTGAAAATTTATAGGTCAAAATAAAGTCAAATTTGTAAATGACAAAGTCAAAAATTTAAGTTTTCAGGTCAAAAAATTGGTTGCCCTACTTATAACTCACAGGTGTACAATAGAAGATTTTTATTGGCTTCAGAAAACCTTTGTTTATTTACCTATTTGATACAATTTTTACCATTTTAAGTGTACCTAAGTCTGTTTTTTCTCGGTCACAGACTGAAATGTTTTTGAAATAAAAAATTTAAGTAATTTCAGACAGAATGTTTGAAAATATAAGCTAAAACACACTGTTATGGCAAGTTTTAATACAACTATGAGACGAATTACCAAAATGTTTTAGTGACCAAAATGTCTTAGCAAAAAATGACCGAAATGTTTCAGCAAAAAAAGAAAACAGACCTAAGGTGGTATTGACTCATAATTTGTATATGGACTAGACCAAGCTGCAATAATAAGATTTATATCCTAAACTATCTATAAAAATTTCAAGAGTTTATATCAGTGGTTTTCAACCTTTTTTGTTTAATCACCACCCTACAGGAACTTGCTTAAAAATCGTTCCCACTTATATAATTTAAAAATATTTCAATGACATTGAAATAAGGCACTCTAGTTCGCACAAAACAACGAACAAGCAAAACAAATGCAATTGCATTTGTAGAAAAAATTTTATTCATTTCCAAAAATAGTTGGTTCCAACTGCTGCAAACCTTTCCCTTGGGTTTTCATCAAGTTTTTTTAAAGCAGGTTGCAAGTTGGTTAGCTTAAGTTGTATGGCAATTTCACCAGTCTTGTTTATGTCAAGACGATTGCAATATTTATTACTCATGTGCAGTACTTGGTTGAAACCTTGCTCTGCAATGTTATACATCCTGGGAAACTCCAGTAGTAATAATAGCTTAGCTTTTCCCCAAACTTCCAGAAAATATTCACTGAACTTGATCTAAAAGTCTGACCATCTGTGTTAATAAACTATGGCACGGGCTTTATCATCGCTTGGAAAGTTGATGAAAAGTTCCTGGGTGTGGAATCACATTTGCTTATGTTAGTTAACTGGGAAAAAGGCAGTTTCCCCAGTCACTTCCTACGCAATCCAACTTCCAGTGTTATCTCCAAACAGAAAGGCTTCTTAGCAAGCCTCAAACTACAAGTGGCAAAAACGATTTTTTTTTAATTCTTACTTCAGCCAAGATGGGGAAGTTATCTCTTTCCTAGGTTGCTGCACTGGTTTGCTCTGTCATTAGTTAGATGAACACAGTATAGCTACTGTACATTCACAAGCACAATAAAACACTCAAACTGACTGAAAAACATCATAAGCATGCTTTACATCGTACGGTTAATTGTACAGGATAGGTTTATTGTGTATAACTTCTTCACTCCAACACACAACGCTCGAGGTATAAGCATACATCGCAGTGATAAGGAACACACAAAAACATGTATAAACTCGAAGATATATATGTGGAAGTAGTAAAAAAGTGCACACTTGATGGCACTAATACATTTACTTTGATGAAACAAAAGCATAAAGGGCATATGTGTGATTGATGCCATCACTAGTTTTTTTATAATGTAGTGCTGCAATGACTTTCCAAATGCACTGATTTGTAGAATGCATGGGGGGGGATGAGAGGCTGTGAAGAACCAGGGGTCATTTAGGCTGCAGACCTCCTAAGGACGAAGCTACTTTTTGTGTAAAGGTAGCAGTGTATAGTAGTAAGTAAACGTTTTTCGCTCTGAGTATAAAGTTAAGTTTAGTATACAATATGCAGTTATATGTTTTATTGAAGCAAGATGCGTTGTAGGCAAGTAAGCCACCAGAAGATAATGGTTTGTCATTGTCACATTGTAGATTTTCTGTTTTCACATATTTAAAATATTCATGAAAGCTAAAGAGGAAATGAGTCAAAACTTATAAATTAGGACAGCATTACAATGGTATCACAGAATTTAAACAGGTTGAGAACTAGGCGTGCAAACATTACAAAAAAGACTTTACAGTCAATGTTGCAAGTCACACGTAAGAATGGAAATTCATTTGCAATTTAGTAGACATAGTTTGCTTTATGCTGATAGACTAAAGGCACCCCACTGCTTCATACACGAGTTTGTGGCAACAAATTTTAATGAACACACCAGAAGCCACACTAAGTATGATATAACACCAATACACTGTCTATGGAAAGAAATCCTTTCTCAGCAAAGNATCNGGTACTAAGATCTTACAGACAGCAGAAAACAGCACGTCTTGGATGGAAACACAAATCTTCTTGATTCGATTAACACCAATACTTGATTGAATTAACAGCAATACTTCTTGATTCGATTAAAATACTTCTTGATTCGATTATTTCCATTGTAACACCATTAAATGTTAGATCAATGCACCTGTTTTTTGTACTCTAATGAAAAGAACACAAACAATGTTTGTAGTAGCTGAGTAATACATTTTTTTTCCGCTGAAAACAGTCCCAAACACTGTTTTTTATTTCTAAAGGAATTTTTGACCAGATTACTATTCCACTGAACTTTATCATTTTAGCGCCTGAGTTTGAACATGCTTTTGGTAATTTTAACAAATTGTCAGGTTTTGATTTAACGTGTATTATATGGATGAACATCTGTGATGAGTTTAAAATAATTGATAAATGTAGTCGGTAGCTAAGAGTTAGCATACTTGTACATGAATTTGTTCACTTCAAGATTACATAAATCTTGAAGTTGGAGAATTTTCTGCGTTTTATAAATGGTAGCAATTTTGTTAGTCACAAGTTCATTTGTGTTTAAACATCTCATGGCGTAATTCAAATCAACCTATATTGGTTGTAGATGGCATGAAACTGCTTTCTCGCAGACAATAATCCCATACTGTGCTCGTGAGTTTATTAAGCTGTGATACAACATACGTAATGCCTGGTTATTAACATAATGTTTAAGTTTATACAATACACCAACAATATCTGGATATAGTACAACATAACTGCTTACAATGGTCCTTCCAATTCAATTTTCATCTACAATTGCACCAAGGTATTTCTAAATCAAAGTTTTTTCAATGCGATTACCGTTTGCATTTATTGCAAAAGATTGTGTTTACGTTTATATGTGATTAACATATTTTGTTTTAGGAACAGTCAGTGAGAGTTTGTGGTTAGCCAATTCAATACCTTTGTCATTTCACAGTTAGCTGAGTTTTGTAATTTTCCCCTCTGTACTAAAACTGTATCATCAGAAGAAAGTATGGTTTACTTGAATTTGGTAAGTCATTTATAAAAATTAAAAAGAACACCAAGGGCCTAAATTTAACCCTGGGAACCCCAGAAATAATTGACTTTGAAAATGATTTAGTGATTCCCTCCTGGACATACTGTTTTCTGTTGGAGAAGTAAGACTGTAGTAGTTCAAAAGCATTTCGTCTTATACCGTAATGCTCAAGCTTTGTCAGCAATATGGAGTGATTCACCAAGTCAAATGCTTTTCTTAGATCTAAGATGACTGCACTGCACAAGATAGAACTTTTTTATCGAGGTTTTGGAGAAGATTTTCACACTAGTCTGTAAGAGTCAGAGATGTGGAATAATTATTGCGAAAATCATATTGTTGCTGACTGAACAAGTTGTTTTTGATGAAATAATCATTCAGACTTGTGTACAGCACTTTTTCAAATATTTTTGACAGGAATGTTAACACTGATATCAGTTTGTAATTAGTAGAGATTACTAGCTATTAATTGTTACGCAAATCACCTCACAACAGTCATTTTCCATGTATTTTTTCAATAGAACACGCTTGCTTCCACTGTTTTACTCAAGTTACATGCCAAAGTTTATAAAACACATGATAATTGACTACGACATGTTTTGCCTTGGCAATGTTCTACCGAAGTTTAGATGAAGTCTTGTTTCAAGGAATTTTGCTAATATGATCACATATAGTTGGCAGGATTTTTTGACACTTCATGGTGAAAAATAATTAGGCTAGACAACTTTTAATTAATATTCCCAATTGAAGTGTATGTACACCACAAGTGGTGTTAGAGTCACCACATGACTCTTAGTAACTTTTTCCATTAAATGATCTAAACCTTCATGCTTGCTTTCATGTGTATCAGATCCAGAACTTCCATAGTTTTCACAATATTCATTTTCAATCACCTTATCTATGATGTGTATTGCTTATCACATTTGATACATTATTTTCAACAATGCATGCAACATGCTTCTTTTCTACTCCAAAATTATATAGAACATCTGACATGAGCTTTCATGACAAGTTACTTGCATGTTTGTTTTCTGAGTCAGTAACTAACAAATTTTTGTTTTGAATATACTGCATTCAACGAACAAACTAGACAGATGTTTGTGGCAAATAATTTACCATATTTTTCGGCCCATAAGGCGCACTTAAAATCCTTTAATTTTCTTAAAAACTGAATATGCACCTTATAATGTGGGGCGCCTAATGTATGAATTTGGTGGTAATTTCTCATCCAGAACCAATTGTATGTGGTAAACGGTGCTATTTCTTTAACTGCTAGTTACAATTTTTTTGTAAACGTGTTCCATTATAAACAACAATTGCAATGAGCAGCATATGTGGTTTCTGAGAGTAGCAAGCACATACCACAGATCCTATTACTCTGCAAGGTTTCTGACTACATTGGCGCACACTGAATCAAACACGCACACAAATTTTTATTTTATTCTATTCGTGTCTAGCAGATTAGTAATGTGTGACAGATTACTCCATCGTCTGTAACGATAGATTAAACTCCCAGTGGTGACTTCGCACTCGACTCCGGCACTTAGGAGTTACTGTGAAAGAGATACAGTTTGACTTACCTATGTTTTGCTTCATTTAATGCGCCTTACAATCTGGTGCGCCTTATGTATGAAAAAAAAACAGCTAGCATTCAATTTTTGTTGCTGCACCTTGTGGTCTGAAAAATACGGCAGTCAAATTGTTGTGCATACATCCATTTACAATTGCACTAATTTTGCAGCATGTTATTTTTCAGTGCTGATTTCTGTTTCTTTGCCTCTTTTATCACCACATATGTCTAATGTTGTCTCTATCCAAGGAAATCAAACTTTTGTGACATCTTGCTTTTCAAACTTAGTAATGAAATGCAGACTTGCGAAAAAACTTAATGCAATAGAGTTAGTTGTTTGTGATGAATTTAATTGCACTCATGGCAATTGTAACTGTTTCACTTACAAAAAACTGTAATGTAACAACTCCTTGATGAAGGTTAACATTGTTGGAGTTGCAAAAAATTAGGCTGTTCAATTTTCTTGTCCAATTCTTTAATGCATTAAAAATCTCAAAGTGCCCACACGTTTTCTCATCAGATCTAGCTTCAAATTACTGGCCCTTGATTGTCCATACATACATTGATCTACAGCTAGAGTTGAGTCACAAGGCTTTTTTCATCTTTTTCACCAATACTTCAGCAGTTAATATGATGTTTCCCATCATCAGTAAGAGTAAAACATTGAAAAACAAGGATTTTTGTTGTTTATATGTATTTGCACTCTGTCTCTTTTAGAGAAGACTCTTATGGTCACACTCATCTAGGAGCAATGTCACATAATATAAACTACAAGCATCATTATCAGACATGATGGGGACAGGGGACAAACACCTCTGAGTGCAGGTTGACAGCCACAGCTTATACATAATTAACAAATACATACAGGTAGAATAGAATGATACAGCACGCTAGGGACTGAATATATAATGATGTGGAATACCTAGTACACAAGAGAAAACCTTGGTCTGTCTGGAACATTCAGATGTATGCATGACGCACAACAGTGACCATTGTTCAAACAAGACGTCCCGCGTAATCATGAACTATCTGGAATCGAAGCATGATAAATATATTGTGATAACACAAATAAATCTTACTGCAGAGTCAATTTTAATATATGAGTTCTTGCCATCTGTTCAAACCACTGCCATTTCATCACCTGCTCAGGTATGTGGACAGAAACAACAAATGTGACGACAAATGACAGAAAATTAACTTATTGAAAACTGGAGGTGAAAGTTATCCAAGAAAATAGCCTGAGAGTTCTTATTTCAGAGTACAGCTAAATCTTCTTTGCATTTATGGTATGCTAAAGCATAAAAGTCTTGGTAGTTTAAGCAGGAAAATCACCAAAAATCGGTCCTGAGAGAATATTAGACATGCACATAAACTAGATTTGAATAACTGGCAAGCCAACAAAATGTTCTGAATACCATCCTGTGTCTTCTTAGCTAAAGATCTAATACTGCCAGAGCCATCAATGTCCTACACAGCATTGAGGTAGACACCCTTGGCAAATGGAAAGAGCACTTTAAAGATCTGTTGCACCCAGTTGCTCTCATACATCAGACGTGTAGTAAGTGCTACTTAAGGAAGAAAATGCTATCATTGCAAATAAAAGTACCCTAATTGTCAAATCATTGAAATCTTGGAATGCTGCAATTTGTGGATGAAATGCCTGAAGCAATGAACAGATACTTTTCTTTGGCTGACCACTTAGTCATCTAAAGTGGCATCAAAGGATTGTCAAACAGGGGTGATTATTTTATAGACTAAAGGAGACTGAAAGAAATGCACTCATTGGGCATTTCATGCCAGGGCATTTTTCTTAACTTTCCTGGGGAAGTGTATGTAAACTTCTTGGAAAAAAGATGTCACTAGGTTACATATCCTTAATTAGAGGTATTTCAGTGTTGTTTTTGTCCTGGTTGTAATACTAAAGATAACATTTCCACATTTTAACAATTTTTTGTGAAACTTTTGGATTATTCCCAACAGAGTCTATGCTGGGTTTGTCAACCTGGTAAAGCATTCAACTTAGTTGAAAAAAGCTTTGGGAAATTTTGTAGGAGAATGACGTTGATGGCAAACTGCTACTGGCCATCGAGTCATACTGTATTCCTGCTAAGAAATTTGTGTCTTAGAGCATTAAGTCAAAACTAATGGCTGCATGCACTTGACTAAACTCTGATAAGGATATATACTCTCATCACTGCTTTTATAGTCAATATAAATTGAATGAACAGCTGATCCACAAAGGATTACTCTTAGCATATAATTTAATTATTTTCATCTACACAGTTCATTCAATTAAGGTATTTTGCCTTTTCAGAAACGCAATTCCATTTTTACGACAAGTAGGCTGCAATACATTTCAGTAACTTAAAATGTTCAAGTAATATGGGATAACAAAGTAATTTACTCACGAATAGGTGAAGAAAATACATTTTTGTGTGAGCTTCATCATCCCATGGTCACAACACAGAAGCTTTCAAACATAGCGAAGTTTTCATTTTTTAAATCAATCTTCATTCCTCTCCTCACCTGCGGTCATGAAACTTAAGTAGTGACTGAAAGAGTACTATTTCAAGTACAAGCAGCAGAGATGGGAGTTTGAGAAGAGTTTAGAATTGCTGCTCCAATGAGGTACTGTGCATGTGAAAATATAACAAAATGCACCTGTAAAATTAGGAGGTAATGTTTTATTCATTAAAATCCAAGAAAAATATCACTTTAACTGTTGTATAGTTACCAAGCATTCTTTACCTTTTAAGTGTGCCATGATAAGCTTAGTGTAATACTCATTAAGCATACCACTAGCATTTCGTAGAATGTGTAGTTTTCAGATGTGACACTGATGTGACAACCACTGATGTGAATGGGAGCTTTCTTTTAGCCTTTGAAAACACCATTTTAGTGTTAGTAGCTCACCTGTGAAATAATTAGTATGTGCTTCAGTTGTACACCTGCCTGCACAAGATATTGTAGTTCAAAGATTTGCCATTCAGGGGAATTTTAGTACAGATGAATCTGGTTAATCTGTTTAATCTCATCCAATTTGCCAAGATTTTTTGTATCTGGTTAATCAGCCAATTTGCCAAGATTTTTTATACATTTAACTTGAATATACGATTATCCATATCAGACGAATATCTGTAAGTATAGTGCCTAACTCTGGGTTTTTGAACCTTTTTCTGCTCCTGTGCCAGTACAACATGAAAGATATTGGTGGTGGCCCAAAGCTTATAATCCCACTTCTATAACTTTAGCTTAGTATTAGCTGCTATAACAACTGCAATGCATAGCAAAACAGCTTTGAACAGCTAGCATTGTTAAGTAGGAGTTTTGTCATAAATGTTACATTCAGGTCAAATTCTTCTGCTATTTGTCCAACTTATGTGATCGTAATGACATCATAAATACAAATCCCATAATTTGCTTTCAATCTGATTTAGGCTGAGCTCTGTTACCCACAGGAAAAAGCATCATAGTGGCCTACCATTGGGCCCTGGCCCACCATTTGAAAACCACTGGCCTAACTCTACTTCTGCCCATATGTTTGCTACCTGATACTACTAAAATCTGGTAAATTGAGGCTGAACATGGAGTTTTCTAGAACTGCAGGATAAAAAAGTGCTTCTAGAAGTTCTAGAAACCCCTTGGTCCTGACATTTTAAATTGTGAAATCCTGTAGTGTTTACCAAACCAACAGCCATCAAATGAAATATAATTTACAGTTTTTGCCAGGCGTGCCTTGTACAGTACATCATCTTTAACATGCATACGGTGTGTGTGCTGTAATAATCGCCTGTATCAGTTGTGAAAAGTTGCCCACACTTGCCATTATTATTCTGCTTGTTTCAATGGACTGTGTAATGCAGTTGTGAACACGTTTGTGTCTGAATGCTGTCATGTACTTTTCTTTGAGATTAGACAGTGAACCTATGAACACAACAAAAGTTGTGTAGTGACACATTACCTCCTTTTTTGACATTGCAAGTTGAAATAGTTAACAAAGCTGCTGTCTAGCTAGTTTAATCTGCAACTCACTGCCCAATTTTGAACCAGAGGCGTTGGTTTTATCAACTTGGCCAAAGGTGCTAGCTTCATTTTCTGGCCATCCCACTTGGAAAGTTGTCAGTCCACACCATAGCTTTCAACATTGTCTGCGCAGTGCACTTTACTCTTTGAAATGAAATATGCGCTTAAGTGATACACATATTCAAATGAAAACAACTTTTATATATGCGAATATCCAGTTTATGTGGTTAACTGTACTATTTTCTTCGTGTATGAATGGTTTTGGATTCCAGAATCCTATTCGATAAGCAGTAAATATGTGTTTAACTGATGAAAGCAATTATCCGGTGTTGTCTTCACCACCAAACCGAGTGTTTTATACTAGTATCTGCATTGTACTTATCTGAAAGAACATTTACCTCACCCTTCAGATATGACAGAACCACTCTTGCAGTATTGGTAATTGGTATATATGATACTAGTTAGTAAATTTCAAAAGCATCAACGTTTCTTTGTTCCATGTGATGTGTGCATGTTTTGGAGTGCTAAATTTTCTCCCACTTGGTGCATACCTAAGCAAAAACAGTATGTCGTTGAAGAACTACAGTTTTCATCCTTTTTATGGTAATTCGAGAAAACGCATTTCAGTTTTGCCAAATGTTTGAGTCAATAATGGAAAAAAAATCCGAATGTACATTTTTCAGTATTAATTAAATTCTGACATAAATGAAGAGTTTTTTTCCAAAAAAAAAAACTACTTCACATAATATTGTAATATGAGAAATGAAACTCATGACTTTTTTGACAAAAAGGTAGGATATGTGATTTGTAATTTATTGATGTCAATGAAAAATCAAACCAGGTTTTAGAATACCTTGTATTGGAAGTATGTGATACTGTAGTTAAAAATGCACAACTGCATCAAGTTTAAAAAACACATTTCAAAATTGTCAAACTTTTGCTAAAGAAAATGAAAGATTACTGTTGACTGTCAAAAATCAACATATGTGATCTGAGTGTTTTTATTTTTTATTTCATCAGAACATTTTGCTTTTGCAGGATGTTGCATCAATAACATAATTGTTGGTTAGATCAAATGCAGACATGTTCAAAAATGAGTTTCAAGGTGGTTTATCTGTTGAGATATTCAGTGCAAATGGCAAAGACCCTCTAAACAAGTGGAAGAATCCTGCTTTGAAAAGAGATTATGAAAAAGAAGTAAAAGGATTTATTTTTATGCTTGAAGGAAGTACAACAACTGCAAAACTGTGCTTTCCCACAAAAGATGCCAAACATCAGTCATTAGGTTTAATACAAAGGTAATGATGCTAGATGAAGGAATGCCTCAGTTTTGAAATTTGTATTTTTGGTATTTCAACTGTCATTGTACTTAAATAATAGTGTATGAAGGTGTATTAGTAATTGCCACTATACCTCCAACAGTGTTAGTTTGGTATTGTGCTTATCTCTGTGTGCATTACCCATTTCAAATGATCTGAGATACCTTATATAGCCAACCAAAATGTTTATGTGCATTGTGCAGAAGGTTTATAAATTAGCTTGTGTATTAAGGTTTTAAATAAGCCAAATTGAAATTTTGAGTTGTTTTATCTAGTATATAGATACTTGGCAATTCTCAGCAAAATCTACACCAATCTGATACTGTCTAAGCAATATGCAAAAGTGTCAGCAGTCTTTGGCTGAAAATTCTCACCTATCAATATATCAGGGATCCTTTTAGCAAACCACCCAGATAGATAACTCAATGCCTTTGTAAAAGTAGTTTTACAAAAGCATTCTATTTGAATAAGAGCAAATGGTGCTTATTACGTAGATGAAATTTCACTCAGTAAACATCATAGTATCTGAGTCATGGCTGTTGAAGGATTTTTTTGATTGATACTGATACAAAAGTACAATTATTTGAAATTCAAAGAATCCATAACAGGCTAAGATATCTTAACCAGGGTTTTTTTCAAGGAAAATGTTGGTACCCAGTGGGGACCTGATTTTAGGGACCCGATTTTCTCCGATTCTGGGGACCCGAATTGGGTCCCTAAAACACCTTAAAAGGCCTTGTCTTAACGCAACATCTTAAATGTAAACTAAAGCTATGCATTCACAGTACCATTGCTATTTGTGTTTTGTGTGGTAGGTTCAAACTAACATTATTATTTGTGTTTTGTGTGGTAGGTCACGATTTTTAAGCTGCATTTAATTTTAAGTCGTGATTTATATGTAGTGAATGCTCAATTTAAATGCAGCTTACCTGTAGCAAATGGTTGGAAATATGGTTTCCAAATCTGTTGGCTAGCAAACATGACAAATTTCATAGCTTGGTAGTCACACTGTCTGCAAATCATTAGTTAACGCCTTGGGAGCCGGTGTACGAGATACTTGCACTTTGAAATCATGCATTAAGCCACTATTTTTGTGCCACTGTGCAACTCCATAACTCACCAGTCAATTGTGCTAGAGAGTTGTTCATACCCTGAAAAGATTTGGCAAGTCTTATGGTTAGCAAAAAAAAAAATAAGTTTTGGTTTTTGTTTTTTTTTGTGGGTGATGTCATAAGTGGGGTAGGTTTAGGCCTTTTTGTCCAAGATCATCAGGTCCTGGGACCCAACTGCAGGAGAGAACTATTTGAATCAAGTTTTTATTAGAAACTAAGCTAAAATCCGAATCTTTTGAGCCTTTGACTTTCTAGTGTGTCTGGTTCAAAAGTTGGGGTAAAATAAAAAACATCTCTTTTGGGTAATTTTTACCCAAATTTAGTTTTTTTGGTCATAACTTCTGAATCACAAACACTAGAAAGCCAATCAAAGGCTTACAAGACTCCAAGTCTTTTGAGGGTTTGAACAACTCTCTAGCACAGTCAACTGGCGAGTTATGGAGTTGGAAAGTGGTGTGAAAATATGGGATTTGCAGACAAACCCACCCAGAGCCAAAGCTGTTAACTGCCCAGTGTTCAGAAATATCGGAATTCTGCTAGCATATTGTCTTGTGCAGCTGTTCAACACTTGTCTGTAAATGCCTGGGTCTGGTGAGGAAATACACATGATATATGTTTCCCATAAGTTCAGCTTGACTTTAGGGAAAGCAATCTCTAAATCCAGTTAAAAACTTCACTTCTACTGCTTCTAGTTTACCAGACCTGAGTATTGACTTGTTCACAACTTCTTTAATAGGTTCTTGGTGCTGCAAGTCTTTGTACCTCTGGCAAAAGACTTTGCTGTTGAACTTACTATGACAGACATCAAGAACAACAAGCGACGTGTGGTGTTGTCAACTTCTGTCAGGGATATATCCATGACACCACTGCATGCCAAACTTTCATTGTCATTGATCAAGCGAGATGTTTGGCTCAATCTCAGTATAGATCTTGTTTCTCTCATATCTGATGTTTTTCCAAGTCAGACATATAAGTCTCTGGAATCATTTTCTATGTCAGGTTCATTCCAGTTGTCTTTGTATTTTTTGTGTATTTATAAAATGTGTATGGCAGTTTTATATATAAAATTTTCAGTTAATGTAACATTGTTCTGTCTATTCAATTTGTAGTGTAATCAAAGCTAGGCAATATGTCCTGATTATTATCACAGTATGAGTCTGTGCTGATTATGTACTTCAACATTTTTGCTATAGTCAAGCAGCCTTTGAAATAAATTGTTGTTTTCTTCAATCTGTTGTAAATGGTATCTACTAGTTGTATGTCTGTTAAATTTTTATTGAATTGAGGCTCTTGATCCAATGACATTTATTTTGACAATGTTGCAGGAAATTGCAAAATAAGACGGGTTTTCACACTCAAATCTCAACCATTTGACACCATTGACACTGCAGATGATGTTAATGATCGTGCATCTTGTGAAAGCATCCCACAATCACTTCAATTTCCCAACAGTGTTCCCTTCCATACTCAAGTAAGTTTGCATTTATCGCACATCTTTGTAAGTTTTGTCAAAATGGTAAGTGCATGATTTTATATACTGTATCTGTAGATTTTACTCTATTTTGTATTCCATTTCAGTTTAGAGGGTGCCCCCAAATTTAACTGTCTTGCAATAAACCAGTTAACTAAATTAAAACTTTTCAAGTTGGTGTAGGTCGTCTCCACAGACCTTTTACATCATTTATGTTGTGGTGGTAGTGTGGCATAAAAGCTTGATACGGACAACACTGACTGTAAATATTTTCAGCGTGGTTATTTGTGTTTATAGGCTGGTCTTATAAATTTTACATGAAGAGTTTTGAAAACTTTTGGCTGGAGAAGGCTAAATTGTTTAGAAGCAAAGTGTTCCATCATATTTTCAAACATTACTAGATTTTCTGTGATAAAAAAGATTTTCAACCAATGTCTTGCATTCAATCAGATTGCGAAGAACTGTTGAGAACTCCACCACAAACTTTGTGGTGTTCTACAAAAAGTGTGTTTGCAGTGTATCTGGACTCTTGCTGTTCGGGTGCTTCTTGATTATTTGAAAGGGTGCTTGTGAAATTCACTAGGCCAGTTCACTCTTCAGCTGAAGAAAGCTTTTTTAACATTGTTTTTCATAGTTTTGATCACAAAATAGTATGTATTTATGTATATGATGAACTGCAAGAGTGCATTAATTGATCTCTAACAAATAATTTTTTACTGCTAGCGTTCCTTTTGTGTGCTTGATTAGAAAATTTCACATTTACAAGTTATATTGCATTTCAAAATGCGTTTTATTTTTTGGAAGGTATGATTCATAAATTTTATCTTTGTGAGGTCTGGCTTGAAGCACATACCTATTGCACCAGCCTTGACATGTCAGATCCTATTGACAATGCTGCCTTTGTTGGTAGGTTGTTTCTGTCGCCAAAATAAGGCAGCATCTTGGACCCAAGTCAGCCAGAGGTGATGTAAGAGACACATCCGACTATTGGTCTTCATCTAGTGATGATCTAAGCAGCAGTCGGAGATTCTCGGCCCGAGATCAAGGTCCTCCGCATATCGCTTTTGGAACCAAAGTAAGTCAGGCTTAGCTGTCTGTAGTTAATACCTGCCAGTTGAATTGTTTCTGCAGTGAAGCTCAAAAAGTGTCCGTTGTGCCTAGCGTAGATGCGTGTACACTAACGTTGTCATAAACGTTTGCGCTCTATGGCAAAGTATTTTGCAATTTACCTGCTGCAAGCAACAACAGGTGCTGTGCAGGACCAACTGATATGCACAAATTCAAAAAGAGTTAGTGTCCAGTTGGGTATTTTAGGTTTTGTGTTAAATCAAAGAGCTAGTGCACCGCTCTCTCTGCGATCAAAGTTTCGAACGGGCTGTTCACTCACCATAACTGGAACCCTTTTCCTTGCTTGAAAGGGAGCTGACCTGAGACAGACACAGGGCCTTGCTTGGATTGACAACGGAACGGTTAACTAAGGTTTGTTATGTCCAGGTACCTTTCGACCCCTACCGAAGCAAGCAAGGCGCCTCATCTGCTCGGAAGGAACGCACAACGCCGTGGGATTCCGCGGACAACCGCTCTGGTCGGAATTCCGCACGCAAAATCCGCTCGAGCGACCCACGTCTCTCTCGCGCGAGCAATGCCGACAAGGAAAACACCGCTACACGACTGGAACCTTCCGTCCAGGTGGCTGGGCCGTCTCTGACGTCTCGCGAAGCCCCCCACAAGTTCAAAGCCCTGGGCGGGATTGTTCGTCGCAAGGCACCCGACCCCATTATGTCTGTTGCTGTCACGGAAAAGAGCCAGGAAGGGCGAACCTCCGCGAGAGACGCCGACTTGCAGCAGCCCGGCAACCCGGACGTGTACGTTTTCGCGTCGCTGCCACGTTCAGCGCCAAAAAGTCGACCGCAGTCTGTTTCGCCGGTTTCCAAGGGCAACAAGGGTTTCGGAGACGATTTCGAGAGGCTGTCAGTCGATTCGGACACCGGCAACGACAATGAACGTCGCGGAGTTCGACGTCCGAATTCCCGCGACGACAACTTCCGAACACCGAGGTCGAACCCTTTAAACGACAGTCTTTCGCGGCTTGTCCCGAACCGCTCGCTTGCTGAGCCCGTCTCGTCCATGTCTCCGGACATATCTCGCTTAAAATCGCCCCAACGAGTCGTGTACGACAGCGCGAAATATACGGACGGCGAGAAGCCATCTTCTGTTTTGTCAAAAAAACCTCCCGTAGGACACAGTGCCTCCCTTCGTGCCTCCGACGCCACTTTGACTGCTTCCGTCGATACCCTGGTCCAGTCGGCGACGCGTCCTGAGGGAGAATTAGAAGACAGCCTGGACGATAAACTGGCACCAATGCGTCACGTGCCGCTTGAAAGTGACACCAGTCCTCCGAAAAGCAGCTCCCAACAAGTGAGGCATTTTTATGCTTTGTACAGTGTTGCAGCTTTGTTGCTTAGTGTGTTGCAACTGCGGTCGAGGATCCAGTAAGATCCGTGTAATGAGGTACACTAGCTTGCGTCAGCTTTTCGTGACGCACGCGCAGGATTAATTTCGCAAAATTCCAATTTCAAACAATTATAATAAACAACAACGACCTTGCGCACGCGTAGACTGTGCTTGAATTACTTTCAGCTAAATGACGTAACATGCTTTTGGGCCGTCTTTCAAAAGAAATTACGTGTCAGTCGGCTTTCGATAACTATGTGCGCACATAGGTTCAATGTTACATTTTTATCGAAGTTTGGTGCGGAAGAAACTGCCAGAGCCAGTGTAATGATAAATTAATCGTGGTTTGCGGTCAAAGCTTAACGAATTTAATTTTGACGCTAATCGAAACTTGTTGTATTGAGCGCAGCCACTGCGGAAGTGCGAGTTGTGGATGCCCAGGGCGAAAATTTTCGATGGTGCTGCCATATAATTAGCCGCTTTTTCAACCCGATTTGCGGTTCACTAAGCGTCATTGTCAACAGGTGTTTGTATTGAAGTTGTTGATCGCAGCCGCCCAGCAGCGAGAATGTAAGAACAAAGACAAAAGTCGCCGGAAAATTCAAAAAACAATACTCGTATTTCACTGTGCTCGCTTCGGTGCTCGAGTCAGGGTGTCGCGATTTGCGAGCCCCCATCTTCGTGGTGTCGTGGACCTCGCGGCTACTTCGGCATTTAACGCTGCAAAAGAAGCGCGTCCTCTGCCGCCATATCATTCAAACGGTTGTGAAAAAAGTAATTGAAGAAAAATGCAGAAATAATGAATTTCTTGAAATGTAAAACGAGTACCGTAGTAAGTTTATCATCGATGTTCGAAGAAGCGCACCAACAATTTCAAGTGACAATCTCTTGCGCTTTTTGGATGTCCTGGGCTATGCCCCTAAAGTGCTCCCTCTTTGAAATGGACCTCAAGCAAAGATATCACTTTCAAGTGACTTTCATTTCGGTAAAGAAGCGATTCTTATTACTTCATCAGCTTATTCAAATGTGAAAGATCTTGCTACATAAGTTTCATGTCACTTACAGTTTGTTTTTGTAAACGTTCATATTGCAGGTCCTCAGCGGAAGTCGCGTTAGCGTCTCGCTTAGACGGACGAGAATCAAGGAATTGGAAATCCCCAATGGTGGAACTGCTGCCAGGTCGGCTCCAGAATCCAGTCAGTATCAGGTGCGTTCTGTTGTTGGTGTTCAATGTCAGTACGGTTTTTCTGCGCTATCTTGTGAAAAATCGACGACGCCGTTTTTATGCTGAACTTTTTAGGTTTTAATGGAAGCGAAATGTATTATTCAAAGAAACCACGGACAAAGCGATCTCGGAAAAATTGTGTGGCCATTGAAGTAGTTGCATGATCAGAGACTATTTGAAAAGGTCTAATATAAGACATGACTTCTGACGAAACACCCGTCAAAAAAGTAGTGAACTGCTTGGCACAATGCGTTGATTTTTCGGAGCAGTTGTTTTTTTTAAGTTTCGGTGTTTGTGCTTTGCGCAATGTACAGCAACTTGTCCGTCTTTGAAAGGTTTTAAATCGTTAGGTTCTGAATTCTGAATAAGTAGCGTAGCCAGCCCAAAAATTTTGGAGGGGCCAAAAAACTCGTAGAGGGGGCCAAAATGCTTGATGTTAGGCAAATCACACTATTTTGTTTGGGATACCGCCTCTTAAAGCACAAAATGACTATGTGTTCCGAAAATTTTGGGGGATATGGCCCCCTTGGCCTCCCGTGGTTACCCCTATGTTCTGAATCACCAGGCTCGCTCGTAGCAACAAATGACCGTTGCAAGATTCTCGGGGCTTAATTTGTGTTGCTTTTTTTCACCTCCTGAGACGAAACGGACAGGTCCCCATAAACCTTTTTTAGTTTTTAACGTGAAAGAAGTAGTTCTTTTTCAGCAACTTTAAGTGGCATTAGGAGCAGCAGGGTTGTTTCGAATTTTTTCTCACTTTCCAAACTTCAGATGGGAGAATGGAGCGACTCGTTCGAAGCTCAGATGCTGCTGAGCATGCAGCGCGATGCAGAGGAAGAAATGTGTCAGGAGGACGCGAAGAACACGATCGCTGAAGAGAACGCGATCAATTATCAGGATCATTATGACGACAGTTTCGACGCCAGCTGGAGCACATATCGCAACCCACCGACTATGCGACATCAGGTTCGAGAACAAGTGTTTTTGCTGCAGTATTCAGCAATGCTTTGTTTCTGCATTCACGCTTGGCCGTTCTTCACCTGTTTCCGATTTTCTGTAGAACACCTTATCAATGACGTTCTGTGCCAATTCAGATTTCTCGCTGCCACCACGACGTGTTGCGCAGCACTTAGATCTACGCACCTGGCACTGTGCGTTCTTTTGTTTCCTCACATTGCTGCAATGTGATGAAATAATTAATCGAACTAGCGTCCATGTGACCCGAAAGATTGCTACGGTGCGCTGCTAGTTTTAGTCGTGGCTTGAACTGCACAGTTCTGTTTGTAAATTTTATTAAGTGCTGTTAAAACAGTAGAAGAACCAATAGGAGATGTCACAATTTTTCCTTGCCACATGCAATATGAAAGACAAATCCCAACAGAAATTCGCCAACAATAGGAATATAGTAACTAATTTTTCATTCCTTCGAGATTCGGCAGACATTTCCAAGAACGTCGCGTAATGTTTTGGCCTACGCGCATATTAAGACATATGTTGGTAATTTTAGGAGAAATCACTTCATTTTGACAAGCCATTGTAAAAGGACTGCAACTTAGATATAGTACCATGTAGTTTTTTNTCAGTGGCAGTAAAACATAATATTGGTGACTGATCATCAGTCCCTTTGTCTTCGAGGTGTTGTTCACATCGTTATCGGACAAGTTTCACACAACACTCGTTTTTTTTCCAGGATTACGACGCTGAGATGAGGAGCAACGATCCTCTGTTGCAAAACAGCAACACGTTGAACGGTTTGACGCTGATGCAGTCCAACCCTCGAGACTGGGCGAACCTTTTAAGTCCTCCCACTGTCTTTCCGTCGGTCATAGACAAACAGGTACACTTTCACAGAAATGACGGACTTCTGCAGTGACTCGACTTGGGTTGCTGTTGGTGGTTGATAGAAAAAATTGCAAATATCTCGGTGAAGGAAGTCACCAGGCTCCACGACGACGACGAAGCTCAAACAGAATTCTATTTGAATAAGATTTGAGGACTGATGACGCGTGTGGCGTGAAATCGATTTCCTATTTAAAAGATTTGCTTATCGATTCAACTTCGTCATCTTTGTGGAGATAAATGCTATCTGAATCATCGCAAAGTCATGAAAGCCGAACCCAGTCGGCTGGTTCCGCGAAGGCTTACAGCAAACCTAGACCTTATATTGCATTTGTTGTGTCTGTGGAGAACTACAGTAGATGTTTCCCATGAAAAAACAGTGGCTGCTTTTTCAAAAAAAGTAGTTTTTGCCAATAACAACTGCTACGAAAGACTTGCACTGACCTAACTATCCCATTGCTTATGCGCAGCAAACCTCTTTTCTACATCATTGCTTTGCTTCACAAAGAAAGCTGTAATTGTTTTTCAAAAATACGGATGAGGTGTTGTTGAAACTCGGCAGTGAACGTTCGATCGCTTCTTATCGACACTAGTGTGGCTAATTTTCTGGCATTGAAGCGTTGTTGTGGATCAGAAGAAGCAGCTGACTGTTATTGAGCACAAAGAAAACTTTTTGCTTTTCCCCAATCACCGTTTTCTTAGACGAAAAGCGTATTTGTTCTTTTATGCTTTGTAAGAAGGTTTTCGCCCTAAAAATCCTTATTGCGAGGCTTTGCTTCAGCTGCAACTAGACAATGAAAAGGGTCTTGAATTATTTTGCAGAAGAAGGAAAGTCTCTCAGACGTTGAGTCGGTTGGTAACGAGATGGACTCGATGGGTCTCTCGGACGGCAGCAGCATCGTGAGCGTGAAGAGCTCGAACACTGGAGGAGACACTACCGACGATGAGGAGATGCTGGATTTGCTTTATGACCCTTGTCTGAATTGCTACTTCGATCCGAAAACCGGGAAGTATTACGAATTGAAACACTGATGTAACGTTCGTGCTGCTAAGTTTGAAAAGTAATGCTTGAAATAATTTGTGGCAAAACGCTTGTTGATCCTAAGGCAATTGTGAAACTGTCGAGAAGCTAGCCATGTTGGAAACAGAGCAATGAAATATTTTTAGGAGAGATTTCTTTTTTTTCGCATTGCTATGGAGTTTTCATGGGTTGAAATTAGCTCCGCTCGAGTTAACATTAGGTATTTTGCTTCTGTTTGACTCAATCGGTGTGATGGATTGTGGGCGATTTTGAGTACTTGCGTTTATGCGACCTCAAAGAACTTAGCTTGAGGTTCGTATATTGTGACGCTGTCGGACTATGGATTTGATTTTTCCAGCTCTTATACGTCACAAGCGAGACGCTACCCTCGAGAGCTCCCTTTGCACAACCCCGCCGCGCACGTCATCTCGAATTGCTTGTAGCATGTTACAACAAATTTCCCGGCTGTTCACACGCTGAGAGCATCAGACGGAAACCTACTGTACCTTCATTGCACTTAAAACGTACAGCGTTGCGAAAGCCATTCATCACCGCTCATTGTGTTTAAGCCGGGCGCATCTCGTTTATCCCGACCCTGTCAATACATCACACAGCAACGCCCCCGAATAGATGTTTGCACAGCAGAGTCGCGATGTCGTGGGCGGTCGATACGCTGCTCTCGCACACACCGCCCAGCGACGCGTGAGTGTTGGATAAATACTATTCGTTCGGTTTATGCACGCACAAGATCTCCCGATTTCATGCATTTTATACGCGTGCCAATACATCGGTCTCGTTTGCTGTGAAACTCCCGGATGCCGGTTGAATTCCAACTCACGCGTTTGTTTTGTAAATTTCAGAGCCAACCTGCGACAAGTGTACTTGTTTTGTTTTTTTTGTTTTACGAATTATATAACACTCTTGTCGCGGTGCTTCTAGTCACTTGTTTGTAAAAAATAATCCTCAATGGTTCATTTGTTTGTTAAAAGGAGACGTTGCTGTTGTTGTCATTGTTTTGGAAAGGACACTGACTGCAATTCACAGACAGTCTGCCTGTTATTGTGGCAAAGCTGGGTCAGGTAGGAAATCGATTTCCATAAAAAATTTCCCGATGAGTTCCTGGCTTATCTCACATGTGGAGAGTATTTTCTTGAAAAAAGATGTACCAAGTTTGAATCATCGCAAAAAGATGAAAGCAGAGCCTTGTCGGCTGATTCCTGGCAATCTTACAGCAAACCTATAGAGCTTTTAATCGCAGTCTAGTTTATTGGTGAATTTGGACCTTTTCTGTAAAAAAGCGGAGTTCCAAGTTGTAAAATTTTTAGACCTTGATAATTGTTTTCTTTGTACGCGCTTGAAACTTGTTGATCTGATTCTATATTTTCTATGAATCTGATTCTAAATATTTTACCTTTTCTGCTGCATAAACTCGAATAAGAAGGCCATCATTCCTAGTAGTCTTGGGCAAAATGTGAAGACGCCTGCGTGTTTGTCGTCATTTCCTGTTGTGTGTTAAATCTCGTTGCTGCACTGTGAACTATAGTTTGACGTAGACAGTAGATTCGTGGTTCTTGGCAAAAGAAAATCGATTGTGGTTTAAACTCTTTAGTGCAAAATGTAGTTGTTGGCGATTGACCCTGGCTTGTGCGCTAAGAAATCTTTGTAGTGAAAATTAGAAACATTGATTTTTTTTGTTTGTTTTTTCGTGACGAACCTTCCAAACCCTGCGAAGCGGTTATATCGAACCAAAGCTAAGGCCATGCCGATTTGTTTATTTATTTACTTCACTATTGTGCACAGTCAACTTACACGATNTCGGCCTCACGCAAACGATTTTGACACTGTAGCTATTCCTTTAAATGAGTTCAAACACAACAAGGCACTGTTGACCAGACATGACGCGCCATGCCCGATAAACAGAAGTAATTTTTATTCGTGCATCGTTTGCAAAAACTCAGCTCGTCTGTCAATGACCTGCACATTCTGGGTCCACACCGACACTGTGCCCTGTAGTAGTGACTTTCGAAGTAACGCGTCACACCGTATAATTAATAGAAAAAAGCCTTATCTTCACATTTTGCCGTGCTTGCTGAAATGAACCTTGAACAACAGTATTATGTGACACGATGCGTGTTGATCGTTGACTTTATAGAAAACTTGATGTCGTTGAACTTGTTGATGTTGATGCCAAGCGCTTACCTTTGTTTTGTCAGCGATTGCTTTTGCGGTGAACCTCCGTGGAACTTTCTTGTCGACGCAAGTATGATATGGCCTTTAACTGGTTGGACTGCAACAACTAAGCAGTATCGCTTGTCTAGCAACTGTAGCTGACGTTATTTTTTATGTTCACGTGCAATGTGTACTTTGAGTATTGACATACATAGTAGATTTGTGATTTTTCTTCAAATTTTCGTGTGATGCTTCACCGTGCCACGATTCACTTGCTGTGTGACGTCGAAGTGTGTCCGTCCCCACTGGGTGTGTGTTAGGAAAGTTTAAGACCTTGAAATGAAACTGAAACTTTTCAAGTTTGCAGCATGTTGTATTTCAAGTTTTCGTCAACAAAATGAAAGAAACGCTGCAAAAGTTCAGGCTGCCATTAAAAGCCTGCACTAAGGATTTCCCTTTCTGGTCTTTTGGTTGATGGTTAATTAACTGTTTCTGAACAAAATTTCTTTCAGCGTAACGAATGACACTCTGGTTCATAGCAGCAGAAAAATGATGCCTGTCATATCGAATTTCCAATTTTAAACAGCTTGTGCAATCGAGGCGTTGGCGTTTTGTAAGGCAGATGCATTTTTGTGCTGTTTCGCTTTTATGAAGCATCAGGCATTTTCTCAGAACGATTTGGTGTGAAAACTCTGCGAATTCGAAAACCAATTCCCCAGTCAGTAGCAAACTCAGAATACCTGTTGTTTTTCTACCGCGATCTTGGTGTTTACCACGAGTGGCTTGAACTATTGCTTGCACCGCGCGCATCCACAAACTACCTACTGAATGTTCTCAATCCTTTTTGTTCAGCTTTGACCTGTCAAAAATTTGCTGGCGTTTTTGTCAATTCCTGCGATCGTACTTCACGGTAGATTTGTTCATAGTGCACTTTATACTTTCGTGCTGTGACTTGATTGATTCTCAAACACGATATTTTTCTATACCGCCAACGTGTGCATGTCTGCCTTGGCATTGATCCGCTATCCCGGTTTGCCCCGACACCTTAGAGCAGTGGTTCTTAACCGGGGGGGAACGCCTTCCCAGGTGGACGTCAATAGATTTCAAAGGGGCCGCGAGTCCTTGCGCGCTCAGTAACATGGAAAGTTTGATAAAGAAATTAACCAATGAATACATTTGCTTATACAACTTGTTTATTGTCAGGGGGGCTTGACACAAAGGACAATTTCTCAAAGGGGAGCATAGCAGAAGAACGGTTACGAAACACTGCCTTAGAGATAGATGCAAATGACACATGGCAAAAACGTATTGCAGTTCGGTCGAACAATGATCCACCGCTGTAGGAAGATGTCAATTCCGAATTTCTCACGTTGACGTCGGGTAACCTGACAGTGAAAAATGTTGGTGAAGCACTGTTTCTTGTCGAGTGAAAAAGTGGGATACGATCTGTCAGCCACCAAATGCATGCAGGAAACAACGATTCAAAAGTGAAGCTAATTTTGGTCTGGAAGTATTTTTCAAGTCCAAGTGAAATAAATTAATAAATATAAAGCAGTTCAAGTTACGCCGTCGAGTAATCACTAGGGCCATTGAAAGTCAATATTTTCTCTATGCTTCAGGAAGCTATGAAACGAAGTTCAAAACAAAAAGATGTCTAACAAAAGTTAAAGTTATAAAAAGTCGTATTTTCCATGTTAGGTGATATTTTGCATATTTTCAACCTAATTCAATAAGAAAATCATTAGAACATTCTCTAATTATCAAGTGAAACTGCTATATCGCTAGGTCTAAGTTGCAAACTGAACCTACTTGGTCACCCTGCAAATGTTGGCAAAGACGTATGTGAACCAAGTTGCTTGGATGGGCAGTCATACACTGCCTAAAATGCATGTTCTTGCTGCCCCAAAGCAATAAACCAACGTACATACATGTTTTCAATTTACTTCAAACCATGTTACATATTACGTTATGTTTTGAGCTGCTTATTTTAGTCGGGTTTCAAAAAAACATAGGCTACCATCTCTTATGCCTATTTTCTCTGATAATACTTTTTTGTACAGTAGTTGCATGTTCTGGCACAGTCTGTTTTTTTCGCTGATACAATTTGGTCACTGAGACATTTCGGTCATTTGTGTCACAGATGTATCAAAACTCGCCGTAACAGTGTTCATTAGCCTATATTTTCAGACATTCTGATCGAAATAACTTAATTTTATTCGGTCATTCCAAGAACATTTCGGTCTATTACCAAAAAATGACCGAAGAAAACGCCAGAGCTCATTCATTTTTGATTGTTCATATAAAGTCATATTTTCTCAAAAATAAAGTCATGTTGTCAAGATTTTTAGGTCACAAAAATGGCCCTAGTAATTACCAAGAAAAAATATTCTTAAGGATCGCATTCTTAAGGAAAGTATGCCTATTTTCGTTTTTTTTTTATTGATAGAGAATGTCTTATATATTATAGGCCAGCGGTTCCCGAAGTCCGGCCCGCGAGTTTTCCTAGGAATCTTTAGTGTTTCAACAATTTCGTATGAATAAATTATTGTAAAATTTTATTACACAAAACGCATTTGCTGGAACTGAGAGTTTCATCCCGATAGAGTTTAGAAACCAAATCAAAAGAAGCTTTCCGCTTTGATCAAAAGCTAAACTACAAAAGTTTTGGAGTTTACTTGCAATGTATGAAATAAAAGTTATATGACCTCGGCCATTCGTTTGTAATGTTATGCTTTGCGAATAACGCAGACAAGTAAATGTAGATACAGAATTGTTAGGCCTACTTCATAGCTGCTTTAGTTGTAAATTTCAGCGCATCAGCACTAATATTGTATTATTAATTCCGGTTCACAACAGTTTCATTTTCAATGTTTAAACAGTATAAAAATACAATTTGGAATTTGAAGCGTAAGCGTTATCTGGCAGCTTGTAAATTGTTTAAAACGTCAGCACGGGATGCAAATTGCAGGCAAGTTTGTTGGAATTGGTACCGGCATTTGATACCCTGTTTAGTCAAAGTGATTGGTACAAAGTTCTGAAAATCGATCTGAAGGCAAACGTTCTGTCAACAATGCTTCTGGGATTTGAAAGAGTGTCTCCCAAGAACAAAATTTCCAAATATTTCAAATTGTCCTCAGAAATTGATGTGCAGGTTTGGAAGTACTTAGCTTTGCGAAGAATTCTTTTCTGAGAAGAAATATTGTAAGCCCTAGTGTCGAAACGAGATTTAAGATGCACTTTTGCATGATACTCTCCGTATTGCAGCATCAAACATGCAACCAAACATTGCAATCATTCCTGCAGTAAAAAACACTATGTTTCGTGGCTATTACCAACATTGGTGGGAGGGGCAAATGGTGGTTCAGAGATTGTTAAAATGTGGAAAGACTATTTTAAAGGAATATTAAACTCTGAAAACTCTGGCAA